>OHMX01000002.1_pt1 | contig 173469 bp, 158 predicted proteins | sample 1569471 | NCBI WGS metagenome assembly OHMX01 (sample SAMEA3879547, study PRJEB24766) | human gut metagenome | biome: human-associated habitat; feature: feces | place: USA | collected 1985/1987
GAGGGGCTGTCAAGTCCCTTGTCCTGATCCCTTTGGTTGTCTCCCTCTTTCATATTGACAGGTGCATTCATTCGAATAGCGAAACTGAGAAGTGCTGTCCGACAAAAAGAACTATCGGTAGCTTGTTATCACAGTTAAAGCAGAATGATATAACAGAAGCACCTTAAACAAAAGACTTTTTCTACAATCTGAGCTGCCCTGTGTATAAAAACGCAGGGCGGTCTTTTAAAATAAGGCAGATAAAAACCTCCGCATTGCTTAATAATGCGGAGGTCGATTTATTTACTTGTTATCCTTATCGGGCTTTTGATGAGTAAACGGTTTGTGAAACTCCAACCCCGTTTCAGAAAGATTATCGGTACGCTTAACGCTTCCGTCATTTCTGACAAGCGAGGTTTTAGGGTCAGCCGTACTCTTTTTGCCTTGAGATAAAGTACCGTGTTTCATATAAAGCCCTCCTTTAAGGGAGTAGTTTTAGTGAAATCGGATTATTATACACAACCCTGAGCCTTCATAGCCTCAGCTACCTTTAAGAAGCCTGCTATGTTAGCGCCTGCCATGTAGTTACCCTCTAAGCCGTATTCCTTAGCGGCTGTGTCGCACTGCTTGAAGATTTCCTTCATTATATCGTGGAGCTTAGCGTCAACTTCTTCAAATGTCCAGCTGTAACGCATTGAGTTCTGGCTCATTTCAAGACCTGATGTAGCAACACCGCCTGCGTTTGCAGCCTTAGCAGGTCCGTAAAGAAGACCGTTTGAAAGGTAAACCTCGATAGCTTCGGGAGTAGAGGGCATATTAGCACCTTCTGCAACTGCAAAGCAACCGTTGTTTACGAGAGCCTGAGCTGACTCGCCGTTGATTTCGTTCTGTGTAGCGCAGGGGAGTGCAATGTCGCACTTGATTGTCCAGATGCCTGAGCAGCCTTCTGTATATGTAACATTCTTGTGTGATGTTCTGTTAACGTATTCCTTGATACGCTTTCTTTCAACTTCCTTGATCTGCTTTACAACATCAAGCTCGATGCCGTCGGGATCGTGGATGTAGCCGTTTGAGTCAGAGAGAGCAACTACCTTAGCGCCGTACTGTGTAGCCTTTTCTGTAGCGTAGATAGCAACGTTGCCCGAACCTGAGATAACAACTGTCTTGCCGTCGAAGCTCTTGCCGTTAGCCTTGAGCATTTCGTTTGTGAAGTAGCAAAGACCGTAGCCTGTAGCTTCTGTTCTTGCAAGTGAACCGCCGTATGTCAGACCCTTACCTGTGAGAACGCCTGAGAATTCGTTTCTCATTCTCTTGTACTGACCGAACATATAACCGATTTCACGTCCGCCTGTACCGATGTCGCCTGCGGGAACATCGCAGTCAGGACCTATATGTCTGCAAAGCTCTGTCATAAAGCTCTGGCAGAAACGCATAATCTCTCCGTCGCTCTTGCCCTTGGGGTCAAAGTCAGAACCGCCCTTGCCGCCGCCCATAGGCAGTGTTGTAAGGCTGTTCTTGAAAATCTGCTCAAAGCCGAGGAACTTGATGATACCGAGATATACGGAGGGGTGAAGTCTGATACCGCCCTTGTAAGGTCCGATTGCCGAGTTGAACTGAATTCTGAAACCTCTGTTGACCTGAGTCTTGCCGTTGTCGTCTACCCAGGGTACACGGAACATGATCTGTCTTTCAGGCTCAACGATTCTCTCAAATACGCCTGCGTCAACGAGATCCTGTCTTTTTTCAACTACGGGCTGAAGGCTCTCAAAAACCTCTGTTACTGCCTGAATGAATTCGGGTTCGCCTGCATTTCTTTTCTTTACTGTTTCGAGCAGGTCGATAAGATACTGATTTTTTAACGCCATTGTTAAATCCTCCTGATATTTTCGGCTCAAGTGTGATATACATTGGTTTTACGGATAAACACGGTTTTTCTGCGTTTCATATAATAATTTGTGAGAAAACCGACTTCATCGGTAAGCTTTACTGCATTCTCTGTGACTAAAGCCGTTATTGCTTTTAAACTGCAAGAAAAAGTATACCACATATACGCAAAATTTGCAATAGTTTTTTTAAAATTTTCATAAAAAAGTTTAAAAAACTCAAAACTACGCATTTAAATGTGCATTTCCGCAAGATTTTATTCGTGTTATTGCAAAATGCAGGAATTTTTTACAATGTGAATGTAAATTCGCTTGCAAAAATACCGGTTTTATAGTAAAATAGTATTTATACCTTATTTAAGAAAACGAATATCGGCATTTTGCACTGCCGATCATACCTTTATATATAAGAAAAGAGAGGTCACAATGGAGAAAACGGCACTTAAAACGATTGCAGACAACAGAAAGGCAAGGCATGATTATTTCATCCTTGAAAGCTACGAGGCAGGAATAGAGCTGACCGGCACCGAGGTGAAATCTATCCGTGACGGAGGACTTAATCTGAAGGACAGCTGGATTTCTATCGACAACGGCGAATTATTTATCAAGCAGATGCACATCTCGCCTTACGAAAAGGGCAACATATTCAACAAGGATCCGCTGAGAACCAGAAAACTGCTTATGCACAAGCGTGAAATAATGAAGCTGCTCGGACAGGTAAAGCAGGACGGTTTGACGCTTATCCCTATATCCGTCTATTTCAAAGGCAGCAGAGTGAAAGTTCAGGTCGGTCTTTGCAAAGGTAAAAAACAGCACGACAAGCGTGACGCCATGGCTCAGCGTGACGCAAAACGCACCATCGACCGTGAGCTGAAAATGCGTAACAGATAAACCTAAAAACAAGTCGGTTTGTCGTAGCACAACATTTTTTGAAAAAATCAAAAAAAGTGCTTGACAAACCGATTTTATTCTGCTATAATAGATTATGCTGATTTGCGGGGATGCTGGAATCGGCAGACAGGCAAGCTTGAGGTGCTTGTGTCAGTATTGGCGTGTGGGTTCAAGTCCCATTTCCCGCACCAGTGTAAAGGACATTCGATTTTCGAGTGTCCTTTATTTTTATATCTACACAAATCTGCAAATCAGCAAATTACTATCATCAAAAACAGTCACGCTGGAATCGCACGAAATCTTTGATTTCGTGGTAGAGGAAACTTGTTTCCTCAGCGTGAAATCTTTGATTTTGCGGAAGCGGAACTTGTTCCGCAGTCGGACAAGGCAAGCCCTAGGTGCCCCAGTCAGTATTGGCGTGTGGGTTCAAGTCCCATTTCCCGCACCATAAAAGAAACCTCTTTTGTCTACCAAGACAAGAGAGGTTTTTTCTTGCTTTCTGGGCAAAATACAAGGCGAATCATAGAAAAATGGGCTTTGGAGCGGTCGATCGGCTGCTCCGAAGCCCGATTTTTTGCTTTCAGCGGCAGAAACAGTCCGAAAACGCCGGTGTACACATAAAATTTCTTTGCTTTGCAAGCAACTACTAAATGTGTTTAGGGTATGGGACTCGAACCTGAAGTTTGCGAAAAATCCAGTTCAGGTAATGATATAATTACGTGGAAGCCTTGAAAAATCGGAAGTTTTGTGTTATACTTAATCAGTATTATTATACCCATTTCAAAGAGGAGGCACAGCATGGCTGCCAATATGCAAAAGATCAAGCTGCTGAAGCTTTATGAGCTGCTGCGTAAAGAGACGGATGAAACACATCCCATCTCCCGCGTCGAGCTCTGCAGACGGCTGAATGAGATGGGCATTTCCAGTAATGTCAGGACGCTGAGTTTGGATATCGAAGTGATGCAGGAAAATGGCTTTGAGATCATGAGCTACCTGAAGGATAAGGAAAAGTTCTACTATGTTCCGGAGCATGAGCTCACCGTGCCGGAGATAAAAATACTGATTGATGCGGTACAAGCGGCCAGTTTTATCACAGAGAAAAAACAGCCGAGCTGATAGAAAAGGTTGCCGCTCTCGGCGGATCGCACCAAGCTGAACTGCTAAAAGAAAACATGGTATGCTTCAACACCCGGAAGCACACCAATGAGGCCATTCTCTACACGGTGGACGGCATTGAGGATGCCATTATTCGCAGGAAGAAGATCGAATTCAACTACTTCTATTTGAATGAAAAGTCGGAGCGTGTATATGTCACCGCCAGCGACGGCAGCAAGAAACGCTATTACGTGGAGCCGGTCGCGCTTATCTTCAATGAAGACAACTACTATCTGATGGCATACAGTAGCAAGCATCCGGACAGCACCGCCAACTATCGCATTGATCGCATAGACCATCTTACCGTTGTAGAAGAATCGGTAATGTCGAATGAAGCAGTAGCCCGGATCGATGGCGTGGCAGAGTACACGGAGCAGGTTTTCAAAATGTTCAGCGGCGAGCTGGAGGACGTTGTAATACAGTTCAGTAAGCAGCTTATCGGCCCCGTGTTTGATAAATTTGGCGAGGACACACCAATGATGTCTGTGAATGAGACCGCCTGCGCGGCGACCGTACATGTGCAGATAAGCCCTCCCTTTTTCGGATGGCTGGCACAGTTTGGAAGTTGGATGCGCGTCATTTCACCGGGTAGTGTGATTCGGCAGTATCAAGATCATATCAAAACCATCTTCGCGGACAGCGATGATGCCGCAGAGAAGGAGAAAGAGTAAATGGCAATTTTAGATGAACTGGTAACTCAGATTGAAAACCCGGATCTGCGCGCGCGGATCGCTGCCGAGGTGGAGAAGCTCGCAAAACAGAAAAAATTCGGCCTGGTGTTTGAAGAACATCTGCCGGAGTGTACGCCGCTGTGGGATATCCCGGTGAAGGCAGGGCGCAAGGCCGCGCTCAAGACCGGCCATGTCAACGATTTTTATACCGTGCTCAAGATCGAGGACGGCGTTGCCACCTGCCTCAACAAGGACAAAAGCGCCACGGCAGAGTTCCCTGTGGAGGAGCTTGTCTGCGTGGCGGAATTCGGCGAGCCCATTTACCCCTATCTCAAGCCCATCGACACGGTCTGCAATGCGCCGGACAGCGACCTGTGGCACACGCTCATCGAAGCGGACAACTACCATGCCCTGCAGCTTCTGGAATACCTGTATGCGGGCAAGGTGGACTGCATCTATATCGATCCGCCCTACAACACCGGTGCGCGGGACTGGAAATACAATAATGACTATGTGGATAACAATGACCAGTACCGTCACAGCAAGTGGCTGTCCATGATGCAGAAGCGTCTGAAGCTCGCTAAAAAGCTGCTGAATCCGAAGGACTCCGTGCTGATCGTTACCATTGATGAGAAGGAGTATTTGCATTTGGGCTGTCTGTTGGAAGAAATGTTTGCGGGATGTAGCATTCAGATGATTAGCTCCGTTATTAATCCTTCTGGGTCAGCTCGAAAGAATCTATTTAGTCGCGCAGAAGAATATTTGTTCTATGTCTTTATCGGCGATGGCCATGTTTTTCCGAGCAAAGAAGATATGATACATCCTGCAAAAGAAGATTTACAAGTAAGGTGGGCTAGCCTGTTGCGAAGTGGGAGTAATAGCAACCGTGAAGCACGACCAAAGCTTTTTTACCCAATTTATTTTGATGAAAACACTGGAAAATTTGTTGATACCGGTGAGTCATTGCCTCTAGACATGCCAAAGGAGCAAGCGCCTCAAAAAGAAGATTGTTTCTCTGTGTTCCCTACTAAAGCAAATGGTCAAGACGCACGTTGGACACTGTCACAAGATACGCTCAAAAGCCTTATTTCACAAGGACTTGTGAAGTTTGGCTCGTGGCAAAAAGGCGGGAAAACCAGAACTATAAGCTATTTGGCAGAGGGAATGCAAAAGGCTCTTGAGAATGGAGAACTTGAGGTTCTTGGGCGGGATGAGGATGGCTCCCTTATTACAGGGAAATCTTTTAAGCCGGTCATACCGTTAACTATATGGAATCAACCTTCTCACGGAGCTGGTGATTATGGATCCAGTTTGCTCTTGGATATTTTTCTCGCAAAAAGGTTTTCTTTCCCAAAATCTCTGTATGCAGTTAAAGATTCTCTGGATTTTGTAGTGAAAGGAAAGCCTAATGCATTGATTTTAGATTTCTTTTCAGGTTCCGGCACCACCCTCCACGCCGTGAATCTCCTCAATGCCGAGGACGGCGGGCACAGACGTTGCATTATGGTGACTAACAACGAGGTGTCCGATGCAGAGGCGAAGGAAATGTCCAAGAGCGGACTCAAGCCCGGCGATGAAGAATGGGAAAAGCTCGGCATCGCCCGCTATGTCACATGGCCGCGCACGGTCTGCTCCATTGAAGGTCACGATGTAAACGGCAATCCGCTCAAGGGCAACTACATTAGCAGTGACATTTCCATGGCGAACGGCTTCAAGGCGAATGCTGCCTTCTTCAAGCTGGGCTTCCTTGACAAAAACGCTGTGGCGCTGGGCAGACAGTTCAAGGAAATGCTGCCGACCTTGTGGATGAAAGCCGGTGCACACGGCGCGTGCCCCGCTCTCGGCGAGACTGTGCCGGAGATGCTCATCCTGCCGGAAAACAGGATGGCGGTGCTGGTGGACGAGAGAGCGTACATAGCATTCTCTGAAAAGCTGGACGAGCATCCGGAGATCGAAATGGTGTTTCTCGTGACAGATTCCGACAGCGGCTATCTGGACATGATCTCCGGACTGGATGTCAAGGAAAGCTACCAGCTCTACAGAGACTATCTCGACAACTTCCGCATCAACGCAGTCAGGAGGTAAGCACACATGAAAGTTGAATTATTCCCCTTCCAGAAAACAGCGCTTGCCAGACTGCGTCAGAGCGTAGCAACCGCGCTGGGCAACTACCGGAGCACGCACACGCCGCAGGTGGTGTCTTACACCGCACCCACGGGAGCCGGTAAGACCATCGTCATGTCAGCGCTGATCGAGGATATTTATTACGGAGACGAGCTGTACCCCGAGCAGAACGAAGCAATTTTCATCTGGCTTTCGGATTCCCCGCAGCTCAATGAACAGTCGCGGCTGAAGATCGACCTGAAGGCCGACAAGATCCGCCTAAACCAGTGCGTTGTGATCAGCGACGATTCTTTCGACATGGAAGTGCTGGAGGATGGCCACATATACTTCCTGAACACACAGAAGCTTTCCAAATCCAGCAATCTGACGAAGCACTCGGATGGACGGCAGTACACCATCTGGGAGACGCTTTCAAACACCGTGCGCGAGAAGGGCGACCGGCTGTACTTCATCATCGATGAAGCCCATCGCGGTGCACAGAGCGCAAGAGATCTCACGAAGAACACCACTATCATGCAGAAGTTCCTGAAGGGCTCCGAAGCTGATCGTCTGCCGCCAATGCCAGTGGTCATCGGCATGACGGCTACACCGCAGCGTTTCAACCGGCTGGCGGAAGGCATCCAGTCCACTACGCACTATGTGAAGACCACGGCGGACGAAGTTCGCGCTTCCGGCCTGTTGAAGGATCGCATCGTCATTACCTATCCGGAACACAGCGGCAACGATATGGCGGTATTGCAGGCGGCTACCGACGAATGGCGGCACAAATGGGATCACTGGTATCAATACTGCTATGAGCAGCACTACGGACAGGTCAATCCGATCCTCGTCATCCAAGTTCAGAACGGCAGCGGGCATCAGATTTCCGCAACCGATCTGGACAAATGCCTGCGCATCATGGAAGAGCGGCTTGGCGACCGCTTCCTCGAGGGGCAGGTCGTCCACGCCTTTGGCGAGGGTACGCCGACGATTCAGATCGGCGGTCTGGATGTGCCATACTGTGAGCCGAGCCGCATCGCCGATGACAAGCGCATCAAGGTCGTTTTCTTTAAGGAGACGCTGACCACAGGATGGGACTGCCCTAGAGCAGAGGTTATGATGTCCTTCCGCCGTGCAGTGGATCACACCTATATCGCACAGCTTCTGGGCAGAATGGTGCGCACGCCTACCCAGCAGCACATCAACGTGGACGAGACGCTGAACGACGTGCATCTGTATCTGCCGCAGTTTAATGAGGCAACCGTCTATGATGTCGTGAAGGCGCTGCAGGACGAAGAAGGCGCAACGATCCCTACAGATATCGAAGCCGAAGAAATGGGATACGATAACTACGATACCTTGAGCCTTCGGCCTACATATCAGTCTCAGCCGCGCCAGTCCGGTAGGACGCGCGTTACGGATCCCAATCAGCTTACACTGTTTGACCTGCCCGGATTTGGAGACAATCCGCCGGAACAGCCGAGCGGAGAAACAACGTCGGTAACTCCTGTGGTACCGCAGCAGCCCGCATCACAGATTCCTGCGGCACAAACGGCAGGAACAGCGCCCGCAGCACCCACTGCTCCGACACAGACAACCACGGTCACACAGCCGGTCACGCCTCCTCCGATTACTCCTGCCCCGGCAACCCTGCCGCAGGATTACCCGGACATTGACCGTGAAGCTGTGGTGAAGGCCATCAATGACGCAGGCCTTCTGACATACAACGTGCGCAGAGTGCGCATCACCGATTATCTCAAATCCATGTACGCGCTGGCTCGTTTCCTGACGCAGACCCGTATCGACATGGACGCGAAGGAAACGGTCATTTCCGATATCGTCGAAAAGATCCACGAGCACATCGGCTTGCTGAAACGTCAGGGCGTATATGACGACCTTGCCGGACAGGTGCTTCAGTTCAAACTGAGCGCACAGATATTTGATGTGTTCGGACGGTCGATCGACGACTACGCGATCCACGATCTTTTCTCTACCACGGATACCGACATCGAGCGGCAGTTTCGCTTGGCGGAAACGCGCCTCGGCAATGAAGGCGTCGGGAACGCCTATGTGAACCGGTATTACGATGAGAATGACGTTCTGAATCTGAAGATTCAGGTCATCATCTTCGCGGCGAACGTGGATTGCATGAACGCGCTGAACGATTACGCGCAGCAGAAGTTCCATGATCTGAACGACGTGAATCGCCGCCGCACGGTCACCCTGCCGGAGAAATTCAAAAAGAAGTATGATGACATCGTTTCGGACGGCGATATCATCAGTAAGCATAACTTCCGTCTGCCGGAGACCATTCGCGTTCCGCATGAAATGGAAGGCGTCCTCTATAGGAACCATCTGTTCGTAGACGATTCCGGCACCGCGCTCATCAATCTGAACGGCTGGGAGCGCAAGGTCATCGCGGAAGAGGAACAGCATGAAGATTTTGTTTGCTGGCTCCGCAATCCGTCAAGAGGCTCATGGGCGCTGTGTATTCCGTATGAGATCGACGGTGAAAAGAAGCCAACATACCCGGATTTCCTGATCATTCGCCGCGATGGCCCGGACTACGTTGTGGACATTCTGGAGCCGCACGATCCGACACGGCAGGATAACCTTGGAAAAGCGAAGGGCTTCGCAGAATACGCGCGGCAGAATCCCGGCGTCGGCAGGATCCAGTTGATTCGGATGCAGCGCGACTCTGTCGGCAGAGAGCGGGCGTTTCGTCTGGATATGTCCAAGAGTTCCATTCGTGATAAGGTTTCCCGCTGCGCCAGCAACGATGAGCTGAATCGCATCTTTGAAAGCGACGGATTATTTCAATAAGAGATAAAGGAAGAAAAGCAGATGAACGAACAAGCAATCGTCAGCAAAATGCACGAGTACCTGCACACGGCCACAAAAGAACTCTGTGCATGGCTTGCAAAAATGCTGCCCCGCGTCGGCGAGGAGTGGTGGCAGGTATGCGTGATGGACAACCTATCATTCGCTCAAAAGCAATACGCAACAGAAAGCGGCTACTCGAAGCTGGAGGATCTTGATCTTGCAGCCATGCTTCGTGTTGCCGATAAATCATGGTACGACATGCGTTCATTTGCCTATCTTCCAACCCGCGACCGTCAATGCGTCCGGGACATGATGAAGGTGCGCAACAACTGGGCGCATCTTGCCGGAGCCATCGCCGACAAGGATATCGTGCTGCGTGATCTGGATACCATTCTGGCGTTCTTTGAGAACGTGATGGTAACCAATAAATACACGCAGGGCATCGAAGATTTCCAGCGCGAAGTTGAGAATGCCGATTTCTCCGCCGTCTTTGAAACCGAGACGGTCAAAGTGAAAGCACCGGAACCGGTGCAGGCAAGCGCGGACGGCATTCAGGAAAAGGATCGCGTCTATCTCACCGGAGATCCAAACACCAAAGGCATGGTGTTCTCTGTCACGGACGTCAGCGGTACTAAGCGATACGAAGTGTTCGTCGACGGCGAAATCAAAACCTTCTATGAAGGACAGATTCAGAAGATCGATTCCGCGCCGTCCTACAGCTGGGTGGATTTGAGCACACTGCAAAGCAACCTGACGGCATACGAAATCAACAACCCTTCGGCGGGCAATTTATATTCGCTGAACGCGGCAAGAATCGATTTCGTGCCGTATCAGTTCCGCCCCGCTCTGAAGCTTATCAAATCGGATGAGCCGAAGATCCTGATCGCGGACAGTGTCGGCGTCGGCAAAACGATCGAAGCCGGCCTGATCGTGAAGGAACTGGAAGCCAGAAGCGAGCTGGACAATATCCTGATCATCTGCCCGAAGCCTCTGGTAGCAGAGCGGAAATGGGAGCTTGAAATGAAGCGCTTCGATGAGGATTTCATCCCGCTCGACGGCGCGATCCTCCGGCAGGCCATATCAGACACCCACCGAGACGAAGAATGGCCGGTACGCTATAACAAGGCTATCATTCCGTATTCCATTTTGGACAGCCGCGTATATGAGGGCGAAGATCACCGCAGAGGTAAGCAGTACGGGCTTCTGGATCTCGACCCCGCTCCGCACTTTGATCTCGTGATCATCGACGAAGCGCATCATATCCGCAACGGCAGTCTGGACAAAGACAAGGCATACGCATATAAGTGTGTCCGGTACTTCTGCGAGCACGCGGATGCAGTCATCATGCTGACCGCCACCCCGCTGCAGACCAGCGATGACGACCTTTTCACGCTGATGAATCTGCTACGCCCGGACGTCATCATGGACAAAGACGTGTTCCGCATGATGTCCAGACCCAACGAATTCATTTACAGGTGCTCCCACGCGATACGCGGAGCGGGCGAAGGATGGCAGGAAGTTGCCATTGCCGAGCTGCAGAATATCCGATCCACACAGTGGGGCGAAAATATCATTGCCAAGAATCCACTGTACGCAGACATTCTGGCACGACTGGAAAGGCCGGACATTACACGCGAAGAACGCGTCAAACTCGTTTCCGACGTGGAATCGCTCCATAGCTTCAACACCATGCTGAACCGGACACGCAGAAAGGATATTCAGGATTTCTGCATCCGCCGGTCTTACACGGTCGAAACCAGCTTCACCCCGCAGCAGTACGACCTGCATAACGAACTGCTGAGATTTGAATACGAAGCGCTTTCCAAGCTCCACAATGTGCGCTGCATTCCCTTCATGATGAGCACGATCCGACGTCAGGCGGCAAGCTGCATCTTCGGGCTCGCGCCCCACATCCGGGATCTGATCACACGGCGCTTTGAACAGATGGTTGAAGACCCGGATGTAGACATGGATGAGTACGATCTGGACGGAAAAGCTACGTCCACATTGATGGCATTGGCTCATCATGTGCTGGAGCTCGCAGATCTGCTGCCGGAAGACGACCCGAAGTTCGACAGCATCTGCACGGTGATCGACGAAAAGCAGAAGTTGGAAAACAACAAGATCATCCTCTTCAGCTCGTTCCGGCATACACTTGCCTATCTGGAAAAGAAACTGCGCAGCCGCAATTATCGCGTCGCGCAGATCAACGGCAGCGTCAAGGACGATGACCGTCGCGCACTGCGTGAACGGTTTGAGCTGGACAAAGCAGACCCGGATGCACTGGACATCCTGCTCTTCACAGAGGTAGGCTCAGAAGGTTTGGACTACCAGTTCTGCGACACTATGATCAACTATGATCTGCCGTGGAACCCGATGCGCATTGAACAACGTATCGGTCGAATCGACCGTCGCGGCCAGAAGAGCGAAGCGGTCAACATTTATAACATTATCACGGCGGACACCGTGGACGCGGACATCTACTCCCGCTGCTTGATGCGAATTGGCATATTCGAGCGCAGCATCGGCGAATGCGAAGAAGTACTCGGCGCAATCGGTGCGCAGATCGAGCAGATCGCTGTAAATACCGCTTTGACCGATGAAGAGCGACGTCGCAAGCTGGAGCAGATGGCAGATAACGAAATCCGCCGCATGCAGGAACTCAGCAAGCTGGAGGATGAAGAGCGGGCGCTGTTCGGTTTCGATCTCTCAAACTACACAGCAGCAAAGGAAATTAAGGACGCAGAAAGCCCGTGGATTTCGCCACTCAGCATTCAGCGGCTTGTTGAACGTTATTTGAGAGACCGGCTCGGCGAAGGCCAGTACATCATCGGCGCATCTGAACTCAAGCAGATTCGTCTGAGCCGTGAAGCTCGGTTAACGCTTCTCGAAGATTTCCGCAGGCTGTCAAATATCAAATCGGCATTGAAGCGCAGATGGGAGAATTACCTGAAGGGCTCCGAGCCGATGCACCGGCTGACATTTGCATCGGAGACCGCGTCGAAAGAACGGCGGGCGTTCTTCATTACCCCCATGCATCCGCTAGTCAAGCAGGCAGCCAAATACTACGCCACCAGTCAGGTGTCGTATATCCATTTGGAATACTATTCCGAGGAACTGCCGGAGGGTACATATCCGTTCTCCATTTACGCGTGGAGCTATGTCGGGCTGAGCCCGATGTTCCGCGTCGTGCCGATTTGTGAGAACGAACTGCTGGCGGCAGAGCTCACGGATATCCTACAGGACGCGGATACTTCCACAACCAGCATTACTGTTGACAAGTGCACGTGGGCTGGCTTGGAAGGTATGCACATTGATCTATGGCAGCGAGAAAAAGAGACGTATCTCGCCGGAATCCAGAGCACTGCAAACTATAAGCTAGAGAGCATCAGCAGTAACTACAGGAACCGGAAGAGAACGCTGGAGCAGAAAATCCGTGACGCATTCGACGAGAAGATTCGCAGGATGTACCAGAGCGAGCTCGGCACCGCTACCGAAAAATATCAGATAAAAGTTGGCGAAATTAACGACCGCGCTTCCCGCGCGGATATCCACACATCTCTGATTGCAAACGGCATCATCGAGATCAAGAGGGGTTAATCATGAGCAACATTGCTGACAGAGTCAGGACAGCACAGGATAAGGACGGAATGCTGCGCCGTGCATTGGAACGCATCATTCAGCTTTATACGGATAAGTCGCACTTTGTATATGAGCTCCTGCAGAACGCAGAGGACGCGGAAGCCACAAGTATTCGATTTATCCAACACTCAGACCGGCTGGAAGTATTGCATGACGGAAAGCCATTCACGTCGGCAAACCTTCAGGGGATCTGCGACATCGGAAAATCTGACAAAGTAGATAATCTGAATCAGATTGGCGAATTCGGTGTTGGATTTAAATCGGTTTTCGGCATCTGTGACACAGTTCGGCTGTATAGTGAACCGGCTCATTACAGAGGGGAAATGGTCGGCGATGCTGTCCCCTTCGCTGTGAAAATTAAGGACTTCACGAGGCCGGGGGATATCCCGACGGAGAAAATGCCGAGGACTTATACCACTCGTTTTGTGTTTCCTTTTGCGGTGGGGCACACCTATTCGGGATTTAAAACGCTGCCCGCGCTCGTGGACACGCTTGCGAGGAAGCTGCAGAATCTCGGCATTACGACGCTTCTCTTCATGAATCACCTTGAATTGATCGAGTATCAGATCGAAACAGAGGATGAGCCCATAACAGGCGAATATTTGCTGGAGAAGCAAATGATTAACGACCACTGCTCGCTGGTCTCAGCCCTTGGTGTTTCGGAAAAAGAAAAAAGCGATCCGGAAAATACGGAGATGATTTCCTATCTAAAGTTTTCCCGCAAGCTGGAAAGGTATCCGCTCAGGACAGTGGATATTGCTTTTCCTATCAAAGAGGAAAACGGCGTATATCAGTGCGTCAAGGCCCCCAACCCCTATGTTTCCGTGTATTTCCCCACAGAAACAGAAAGTAAATTGGACTTTATCGTTCAGGGGCCTTTCCGCACAACGCCGAACCGCAGCAGTATTCCCTCAGATGATGCCGACAATATTTACCTCGCAGGAGAAGCGGCGACGTTGCTTCGGGAAAGCGTTCTAGAACTGAAGGCAAACGGACGGCTGAGCATGAGCTTCGTTAAGGCACTGCCCATAGACGAAGACAGATTTGATACGTTCGGCCTCTTCCTCCCGCTTTACGAAACCGTCCGGGATTTGTTCCGAAGCACCGCCGTTATTCCTACAAAGGCTGGCAAGTATGTTCATCCGAAATATGCAAAGATTGCAAGACAGGAAAGACTGGCGTCGGTCTTTTCGGACGAGCTGCTCACTCAGCTGATAAACGACGGCGGCAAATACTGCTGGCTTCCGACGTTCCTTACGGAAACGAACAGAGAGTACAAGCACGTCCTCGATTATATGACGGGAGAACTCGGCGTACAGGTAATTCGCCCGGAGGATCTCCGAGGTTTCTTTGCCTCGAATCCGAAGTTCCTTCCGTCGCAGTCAATCGACTGGCTGGTCGATCTGTACGGCATTTTTGAAAACATACCCGGCGCGTTCTCAAAATCAAGGTATGAAACGAATATGACCACGGCAAACATCGTGAAGACTGCCACAGGCACATTCGTTGCTCCTTTCCGGCGTGAAGGCAAAACATACATTCCGAACGTTTTCCTTCCGTCCCCCAAAATCCGCAGCGCAGACATCAATTTTGTGGATGCAACGCTGTACGAAAGATGCCGCCATTTCTTCGATGACATCCTCCAGTTGCAGAAACCAAACGAATATGAGTTCCTGATCAAAGACATAAAGAAGCGCTATGAGAGCGGGCACATCTATGATGATCAGCATATCGAAGACATCAAGGCGCTTTTCAAATACTTAAAACGTGAAGAATACGAAGATGAAGTTAATCGGATCATTCGAGAGCTCCTTGCCCTCAGATGCACCGACGGGAAAATGCGCAGCTGCTACGCTTTCAGGATTTTTCTCCCGATCAGCACTGAAGGGATCAACGTAGAGAGCTACTATAGGAACCTTGGGCAAAACGTGTTCTTCGCCGATGTAGATTTTTATAACAACCATGGTATTGAGACGCCGATGCTGTTGGCGCTCGGCGTGCGTAATTCCATCACGATCGGAGATAACACCGTATCGGGCACCTACGAAACAGGGTCTCGCGGGAAACAGCCGGAATGGTGGACAACCGGCGATTTCCGTTGGAAATTCTCAACGGATGCGTTAAAGGATGTTCTCAAGTACATATCGGCGCATCCCTCGGCTAAAGATTCGATACTGAAATCGCAGGCGATCATGAAGGTGTTAACCGTCAACGAAAGTAGGCTTTGCGGGCTTGTGCATATTGGCGGCAGCACCGTCCCGAACAAGGAGAATGAGCCGTGCGAGATGATCCACATTCTGCGCGGCGAAAGAATCTGGGGATGGGACGGCAAATGGCTGTATACCGAATCCGGAGAGCTCGTTTCACCCAAGGAGATTTCAAAGCATGATATCAGTACTTCCATCTACGGTAGGATCAAGCCGGACTCCGTGATTTTCAGTCTCATTGGCTTCAAAAAGACTGACGCGGACGAAGTGGACGAACTGAAGAAGACCATCCCGCAGGAAAAACTGGAAGCGTATTTCGAGAGCGAGCTGCGCCAGCGCTACGGTATCTCTACTGCCGATCTAAATGAGCGATACGGATCGTCAGTCAATTATGAGAGTGTCGAAGAAGACGCGTCGCCCCCGTTCCCGACATTGCATGTTCGCAGCTGGGATGCGCTGCGAAAGCACGCAGCAGAGATGCTCATCTATGCTGATCCAGTACGCTATGAAGAGAAAATCCGGAGCATACGTGTTAGTAATCGCCCGCGAGAAGCAAAGGCATACCTGTCGAATATGTACAGGCACGAAGGAAATAACCGATTTAAATTTGCCTGTCAGCTTTGCCATGAAACCTGTTCCTCGTTCGAGGCAACGGAGATATTCCTGAAACCGGAGACGGAATTGGATCCTGTAAATCTTTGCCTTTGCCCTAACTGCGCCGCAGCTTATCGTCGCATGCGATCAAACAAGGATCTCATGGAGTCCGTCCGCAGAGCATTTCTTACGATGAAGGATTCAGAGATTGAAAATGGCGACTATGTTGCGATATCGATCGATGATGACGATGAGCTTTGGTTTACGCAGACTCATTTTGCTGAGATCCGAGAGCTGATGAAGCTCACGGAGGAAGTAAAGAGCTCCAAGAAAGCTGCTCCGTCAACGGTCAGCACGGATGATGGAAGCGAAAAAACCGGCATGTCCGTCTATTCCGGCTACATCGGCAAGACCATCCGTCGAAAGGATGGCTTTGTCGGAAAAGTCACGAACGTAACCACAGACGGCGATAATGCTTACGTTCAGGTGCATGTTACCGGTGGCAAAGATGCAGGTAAAGATACCAAGATTCAGCTCTCGTTTATCCTGAAAAACAAAGGCGTCTATAGCGTTTCGGACGAATAGGCGTCAAAGAATACGACAATTGCCACTGTTTTAGCTAGTGGTAATCTGTTGACCGACATCATAATTGAGGGAAAACGGATGATAGTTTCAGAATTAAAACTATACGATTTCAGAAAATTTCACGGTAATCCGGGCCTGTCTGTGACTTTTCATAAAGGGCTCAATGCGATTATTGGTGAAAATGACTCTGGGAAAACAGCGATTATTGATGCGCTGAAGCTGGTGCTTTTAACGCAAAGCAATGAGTATATCCGCCCGACAGAGTATGATTTTTATCAGAGTCCAGATGGTGAATCAGTTTCCGAGTTTAGGATTGAATGTACGATTTCTGAGTTCTCGCTCAATGAAGCAAAAAACTTTATTGAGTATCTAAGCTTTGAAAAAGAAGGAGATGCAGTAAAATACGATCTTCATTTGCATTACCGGGCGTGGAAAGAGGGAAGCCGTAAGATATTCCATGAACTTAAAATCGGGGATTCTGACGACAGCATTTCCATAGACGGGAAAGCACGAGAATTGCTTAAGGCAGTGTATTTAAAACCTCTGCGTGATGCGGAAAGAGAAATGAGTGCCGGACGCAGCTCGCGAATTTCACAGATATTGTTTAATCATCCTGCTTTTAAAGATAAGACGGATCATGAGCTAATTCGTATTTTCAAAGATGCAAACCGTGATATAGAAAGGTATTTTACCGAGGATGACGAAGGAAAGGTGATTTTACACAGCATAAGAGATAATCTGGCTTCTTTTAATGAAAAAGATCAGCCCAGCAATGCAGAACTCAAAACTTCGGACATTCAATTAAAATCCATTTTAGAGAGCCTTTCGTTAAACGCGCCAGAGATTCAACCAGGGCTTGGAGAGCTTAACCTGCTTTTTATTGCTGCTGAGCTACTTTTGCTGAAGGATGACACCGACGGCGGCTTGAAACTTGCAATGATTGAGGAATTGGAAGCGCATCTCCATCCACAGGCACAGTTGCGGCTTATTAGTTATCTTCAAAATGAATACAGTGAAAACGACGTTCAGATCATTATCTCAACACACAGCCCTATATTAGGATCAAAGATAAACCTTAAGAATTTGATTTTAATAAAAAATGGATGTGGCTATGATTTATCTGAAGGGGAAACAGCGCTGAATAAAGGCGATTATCTGTTTTTGCAGCGATTCCTTGATGCTACAAAGTCCAATCTTTTCTTTGCAAAAGGGATAATAATGGTTGAAGGCGATGCGGAGAATATACTGATACCTACCATTGCGGAAATCCTCGGTTATCAGTTGGAAAAGAATGGCGTTTCAATAGTGAATGTCGGCAGCACTGCGTTCTTAAGATATAGTCGTATTCTGGTGCGTTCTGATAATAGTGCTATCGGCATTCCAGTATCAATAGTAACAGATTGCGATGTTAAGCCTTTTGACGTTGATCCTGAAACAAAAGAAAAAACCTTCAAGGAAAAGGTTGAGGAGTCGGAAGCTGTCATCTGCGAAAAAACCACCAAGTATCAGATCGGATCTGTACATGCGTTTGTATCCCCTCGCTGGACGTTGGAATACTGTATAGCTATGAGTTGCCTGAGCAAGGAGTTCCATAGAGCCGTTCACTTTGGAAAGAAAATACTCCATGCAAGAGACTATATCTCCCTTACAAATGCAAAAATACAGGAAGCTGACAATGATACAGCGGCAGAATTTGAACATTGGAAAGATTTGTCGAGAGCAGAGAGGGCATATAATATCTATTCATTGATGCTCGACAGCGAAGGAAGAAGTGGATTGAAAGCAATTGTGGCACAATGCTTGTCATCGCTTATTCGGTGGAACACATCTGAAATTCCAGATGGGGTGCCACAGGAAAAAATGTTCGATCTCGATCTGTATAGATTCAAAGCGGATGGCAGCAAACGGGACGAAATGAAAAGGGCGATTGAAGGAGATCCATATTTGAAATACATAGTTGATGCTATCAAATATGCCGCAGGTGTAGTGTAGGAGACAGTGCTTATATGACGGAATGGGATGTCACGGAAAACGATATACAAAGGACGGAAAGCGTTTTACTCCCGAGAGGCTGCAATTTTGCTGATGATGCAAAGGCAGTTATTCGGTGTTGGGAGTCAAAAGATGTTTCTGCTTGCCCCGGAAGTGGAAAAACTACCGTTTTACTTGCAAAACTTAAGCTCCTTGCGGATAAAATGCCATTGAACAATGGCGCAGGCGTATGCGTGCTTTCACACACTAATGTGGCTGTCAACGAGATAAAAAGCCGCCTTTCTGATTGCGCGGACAAACTGATGGCCTATCCGAATTATATTGGAACTATTCAGTCATTTATTGATCGATTTGTAACAATGCCATATATCAGGCAAAAATATGGAAGAACAGTCCAGCCTGTTGACGATGAGATATATGCAGAGCATCTTTTGCAAGTTATTAATTCTGGGCAGTCTTCTCAATTGCGATGTTTAGTGGATAATCAGTATTCAGCTAATAATGCAATATATAAAAACAAAGTAGCATTTGTTAAAGCTTTGTCGCTTGATGATGCTGGTAACCTTCGTCTACAAAACCAAAGGAGACCGCTTGCAGGCTCGACAACAAAATCGGCAGAACAATTTGCCGCTGCGCAACAGACGGTATTATTTACAAACGGATTAATTAGATACGGAGATACTTATCCTCTCGCGTGTGAAGCCATTTCATCTTTAAGTGACGAATATACAAATCTTTTCAGTGAACGATTCAAATATGTTTTTATTGATGAATATCAAGATTGTAGTGATGATCAGAGAGAGGCACTAAGTCGTTTGTTTGATTCAGCCAAATGCCGTGTTATGCGAATTGGCGACCCAGACCAGGCGATTTATAGCTTTCAAGAAGACAATATGGTTGATTGGATTCCAGATGACGGGTGTTTATCAATTGAATCGTCCTGTAGATATCCGCAGGAAATAGCAGATATTCTTATTCCCCTTAGAAAAGGCGGGACCTCAATTGTATCCACTAACGGTAGCTGTGGATATAAACCGGTTCTAATTGTTTTTAACGATCGATCAATTGATAGTGTATTGAGTCAGTTTGTCGTCCAGCTAGAAGCCAAAGGATTACATGATCCGAATGGAGAATACTACGCGATTGGTTTTGTTGGAAAAGAATCAGTTGCAGGCTTGAGAATTGGGAGCTATTGGAATAAGTACAAAACTGCCCTCAACTCAAAAAATGATTATCGATATTGGATGATTATTGAAGAAGTATGCGAATCACTTCGGAACGGCAAACTGTATCGTGCGGAGAATAGTGTTAGAAAATTGATTTGCAGGATGTTCCATTATTCGGGTGTTACGAACAAGGATACGGGCAAAGAATTCACGCAAACCAGCATCAAGGATCGACTGAAACAAGAGTATTATGATTATTACACAGACCATATAATTGCGCTCTCAGAACTGCACGACATAAGCAAAGATGCTGTAGATGGTATTGTACGCAGCATGATGGATGCGCTGCTTAAAGGGAAAGGACAAACTTTTTTTGATGCTTTACCCGCATGGTTTTTAGATCCATCAGCTTCTAGCAAAACTTCGACGCCAGACAACAATATTCTTGTAGATCCTATACGGGGGCGCAAAATAAGACTATGCACAATTCATGCCGTAAAAGGGCAGACGCACGATGCAACTCTATTTTTGGAAACCGAAAAGAACCGAGGATCTGATCTAGCTAGAATACTATGGTGCTATGGCATAGGAAAGCCGGGGCAATCCTCACTTTTTGAATATAGCCGCAAACTGGCATACGTAGGTTTCAGCCGTCCAAAAAAGTTGCTGTGTGTTGCTATACAAGAAAGTACATACGAAAAATGCAAGAAGCAATTTCATAATAAACTCTGGGAAGTAGTCGATGTCAGGCAATGAATAATGGGTTTAGATACTTGAGCTATAAGCTTTAATAGGAGGAAGAAATATGAACCGTGGTGACGTTATCTGATATATGAATATGACCATAGAAGAAGGATTCTCCATCCAGTGTGGGATGAACTTTAACGTGGCCAACAAAGAATACGGGATCATTTTGACGAGTGTGCGGAAGAACGCCCCGTATGCAGATCGCTTTGAGGACAACGGTACTACCATCATTTATGAAGGGCATGGTGTTCAACAGAGCTATGCACCGGCGGGCAGCAATCCGAAGGAAATCGATAAACCCATGACCATCCCGTCCGGGCTCCTGCTGAAAACGGATAGTTCTATGCAGTAGCGCAGGGATATAAATATGGAAAACCAGCGAAGCTTATAAAAGTGTATGAAAAAATCAAAGATGGGATCTGGGTTTACAACGGCTTTTTCAAGCTGATCGACGCATGGATGGAGCCATCCAATGGCCATAAGGTGTTCAAATTCAAGCTCGAAATGGTCGACGATGAGGTCATCCCCTCCGGCGAAGAAGCGCCGACAAAAATCTGCACTATGATCACATTATTCCGTTCTCAAAAGGCAGATCATCTACGACGGCCGCCAACATACAGCTTCTCTGCGCGACATGCAATTTGCGGAAGCACGACAACATTGAATGACCACAGGTATTATAGATGATCATTGTTTACGGTTGGTAGACATTGCATTTACGATTTGCGAACTATTACGCAACGATCACGGCTCATGTGTGATGTGAAAGGACGTTGCGAGACTATTTATGGGAATTATTATATATTTCTTCTCACGTACGGGTTTATGAGAAAAAGCCTCACAGAAACTCACACCTCACCGCTCGGCTGAAGAAAAGGAACATCTGAAGCGATTTCCGGGAATCTCCTATTATTCTTTCTCACATATGCATTTTTCAGATATAGCTTCAGATACTACATACTTCAGTACAACAAAAAGAATACCAATCCTTGTACTATAAGGGATTTTCTCATTCTGTCTCTGTCGGGATGGCATTTATCCTAGGCAGGCAGAAACGTCGAAATCGAAAAATCTGCGCCAGATAATCCAATGCTGTGGGTAAAAACGGTATGATGTTATGATCTATACAACAGAAACGCTGCGGGAAGCGCTTTCGAAATATAAAAAACCGAATGATAAGATTCATCGTATGATCCGGGAAAAGAAGCTCTTTCCCATTACAAGGGGTCTGTACACAACGGCCCCGGATATCAGATGTATTATTGCACAATCAGCCAGGATAATAAATCCATCAAGCACTTGAATATTCTCGTCAAACATGGTATAATTGATGAGAATAAAGCGAGGTGAAGAAAATGCGGAGATTTGATTATGGATTTCTGAAAGAGAAGGCGTGGGATAATGAGATCGTCGGTTACCTTTCTCAGATCCATGAACAGAAGGGAAAGCAGACGCTGTATCTGCGTCAAAAACCAGCCGAGGTCGAAAAGCTGATCGAGATCGCAAAAATCCAGAGCACGGAATCCTCCAATGAGATCGAGGGCATTCGCACGACGGATACGCGCCTGCGGCAGCTCATGAGTGAGAAGACGACGCCGCGCACACGCGACGAGAAGGAAATCGCTGGGTACCGCGATGCGCTGAACACGGTGCACGAGAATTTTGAGTATATACCCCTGACACCGAACTATATCCTTCAGCTTCATAAGATCATGTACAGCCACACGGACAGCGCATTTGGCGGTTCATTCAAAAACGTCCAGAACTATATCAGCGCGACCACGGCGGATGGAAGGACCTATGCTCTGTTTACCCCTCTGGCGCCGTATGAAACGCCGGAGGCTATGCGGGAGCTGTGTGATGCATACAACTTCGCTATCGGTGAAGGCAATGTGGACCCGCTGCTGATCATCCCATGCTTTATCCACGACTTCCTCTGCATTCATCCGTTTATCGACGGAAACGGCAGGATGTCGCGTCTGCTGACGACGTTGCTGCTCTATCGCAGTGGGTATGAGATCGGCAAGTATATCTCGCTGGAAGCCAAAATTGCGAGAACGAAAGGAAGCTATTACGACGCACTGGAAGCCTCACAGAGCGGCTGGCATGAGGGCAAAGACGATCCAACGGCGTTTATTAAATATCTGCTCGGAACGATTATCGCGGCATATCGAGATTTTGAAGATCGGATGGAGCTCGTTTCCGATTCCCCACTCGAAACCGTTCGAAACGCTGTAAAAACCAGAATCGGCAGGTTTACGAAAGTCGAGATTGCAGAGCTTGTCACGTCCATGAGCGCCACGTCGGTGGAACGCCATTTAAGAGCGCTCTGCGCCAGCGGCGAAATCGAAAAGCGCGGCGGAGGACGATCTACCTACTATATTCGAAAAACCATATGAACATCAGAAGAGTACACAGCCACGGGAAACCGTGGCTGTTGCCATATATGAAAGGTGGTGATGCGTATGATTGTGCGAAGCTAACTTGGAAATCAAATAACGGACAAAGGAGGTAAAACAATATGATTTCCAAAGAACAGTTTTTAGAGCTCAAGCACTTAAAATCACTGGGCGTGCCGACGACAACGATCTGCAAGAAGATTGGGATCTCGGTGCCCAGCGCAAACAAATGGCTGCGGATGGACGAGGATGCGTTCGAGACCTACCTGCGAAACAACACGCCGTATCTCGAACAGTATCGGGCCTTTATCCTCAGTATCCTGAAAATCTGCCCGCAGACGCCGGCGACAAACATCATGTATCGAATCAAGGATCAGTTTCCGGATTTCGATTGCAAGAAGAACACCTTTTTCCGGTATGTGAAAACGCTGCGGGAGCAGACCGGATACATCAAGCCGGAGAATCGCCCCACCTCTTTCCGGGAGGAAACACCGCCCGGCTACGAAGCGCAGGTAGATTTCGGTCAGTTCAAAATGAAGGACATGTACGATCGGAACCTGTGGGTGTACTTCTTCTGCATGGTATTATCCTACAGCCGGATGCGATTTGTGTATTTCAGCCGGGAGCCATTTCGGACACAGACGGCCATTGATGCGCACAAATACGCCTTCCGTTATTTTGGAGGTCGGACACAGACGATTCTCTACGATCAGGACAAGGTGTTTGTTGTCAGCGAACACTACGGCAATGTCATCTTGGTGCCGGCATTCGAGGATTTCGTCTGTCAGGCAGGCTTTAGCGTGATCCTATGCCGGAAAAGTGATCCACAGACGAAAGGAAAAGTGGAAAGCTTCGTCCGGTATGTCAAGGAGGGTTTTTGCAGGGACGGCTTTACACCGGCATCGATTCCCTCAACAGCGCGGCATTGGAATGGCTTGATAAAGAGTGCAATGGCACCATCCATGAACGCACACGAAAAGCCCCGCGGGAGTCGTTTCGTGAGGAATCCAAGCATCTTGAGAAGGTGCAGCTCGAGGATGTCAAAGTGGCAATTCGCACTGTATCCGACAAGAATGCCGTGATTTACGGCTGGAGCAAATATGAGCTGCCACGATCACGGGTCAAGCAGTACGATCAGGTCCGTATAGAGGAAGTTGACGGCATGCTCATGTTCTATAAGGCGGACACCGGTGAGCTTATCCACAAATGCCGCAAAGCTGCGGAAGAAGGTGGAGATATTCCATATCAGAATGAAGACGCCGGAATGGCGACGGTTGGAGAAAGCGCCTTCCGCCGTATCTTCGGAGAGGTAGAAGATATTGAGAACTTTATTTCCATGCTCCGAGAGCAGAACAAACGGTATGCCAATGTTCAGATGGCGAAGATCGTTTCACTGGCAAAAGCGTATTCTGTCGGGCAAGTGGAAGCGGCAATCCGGTATTGCCTGCGGGTAAAGATATGCTCGCTCAACGAGATTCAGGCATACCTATTGTATCGGTACGGTGTTGGCATAGGGAAACGAAAGCTAACGGAGAACGCTTTCTACCACTGTAAAAAACGGGCAGAAGAGATTGCGGAGGAACAACATGGCAAACTTGATTGAACTATACGAGAAAGCTCGGCTGTTGAATCTGCAGAACCTTGCCCACGGTAAGATCGATCTAAACCGGGAGACGGTATCCAATATCGATTACTTGGATTACATTCTCAGTGCGGAACTGGAGCTCCGCAGTCAGGCGGCGATCAAACGGAACAGGAATGCCAGTCGGTTGCCGCAAAGGGAATTTGATCCGTCGCGGCTGAAGCCGGGAATCGCATGGCAGGTGGAGCAGCTCGAATCTATGCAGTGGATCGAGGATGAACAGAATATCGTCGTCATCGGCAAATGCGACACCGGAAAAACGACGCTGGCGGCGCACATCGGACAGATGGCGCTGGTCCGGAGAGAGGCCGTGTATTACTGCAATATTGAAGAGTTTCTGCGGGTGATCAAAAACAAGGACAGTTCCCGTAAGACGGAAAAGATCTACCGCTACATGCTGGACTGTTCAGTAATCATCATCGACGACGTGATGTACGCCAACATCACACCGGAGAATCTGCCGGTATTCTATCGGGCAGTATCTTTCCTTAATGAGGCACGCAGCCTCATCATCATTACGAACCGTGAACTGTCCGGTTGGGTCAGTGCCGCGGAGGATACACACCTGATGCAGACTCTGGTGGATCGCATCACGGCAAACAGCCAGATCATACGTCTGGGCTAACGGAAAGGAGGACGCCATAGGCGCTACCTCCGACAAGCTTGATACTTGAAATTGAGAATAACGCCCTTTTTGAGGGCAGAATATATGGGGCAGACCATTCCCAGCGTTTTTCCGGAAAGAGCAACTTTTCCGTGACGTTTCGCCTGCCGGGTAGGGGGAGTCAAATCTCTAGGCCTATTTTATCGGACAACGGTGCGGGGTCACGCGCGAAAAATCGGGAAATCAAGATGTGGGGTTGCTGCAATAGGATAAGCAATGGTCGAGCAGTATGCGACAGTCATCATGTCAACGAAGATGTGTTAGAGGCAACTTACCTCACCGCAATGCGAAGGCTCGTCGATAGCGCTGAAGAAGTAGTGGAGGCGGTGAGGGACGGCGCTGAGCTCGCACTGGAACCGGAAAACAAAGCAGCTATGGATAGGATCGATGAAGAAACCATTCAGCTGCAAGAAGCCGCGCTCGCACTGCACAAAGCAAAGCAGCGGATGGAAATCGGGTCGGTAGAATATGCATCACGGGTCAAAGAGTACAGTGAGCGGATGAAGGAACTGGAGGCAGAGCGCAACGAGCTGCAAGGAACGGCAGCCAAATATGCTGAGGTCAGGCTGTGGCTCGATACATTCATAGAGCAAACGATGCAAAGTGATACGCTCACCACGGTTGACGGCACAACCATGAAAATGCTCGTCGACAGGATACACGTCAGGAACGACGGCATTGTGGTCGAATTCAAATGCGGCGTGGCAATCGAGCAGGAATACGTGAAATGAGAAAACGAACCGCCGGTGGGAAAAGCACAACCCGCTGGCGGTTATCTTTTTGGCGTTTTTCCATAGGTTTTCGTATCATTACGGCGCTCTTTCACAATGTAAAGGACATTCGATTTTTCGAGTGTCCTTTATTTTTATATCTCGGCAAATCTGCGAATCGCTATCATTTAAAATAAGCACGCTGGAATCGCACGAAATCTTTGATTTTGTGGAAGCGGAACTTGTTCCGCAGGTTGACAAAGGCAAGCTCCAGGTGCCCCAGTCAGTATTGGCGTGTGGGTTCAAGTCCCATTTCCCGCACCAGTGTAAAGGACATTCGATTTTCGAGTGTCCTTTGTTTTTTATCTTTACATAATAAACTTGTTTTTATGAGCAAAATCAGAATATTGCAATAGCAAAAAGTTATGATTTTGTTGCAAAGAAGAGGAAATATGAGGTATAATAGGGTTGGCAGATTACGAAACGCTTATGCGGAATATATGAAAGAAAAATAAATACGAAAACTGAATTTAAAGAATACTGAGAAAAATTTCTCCCTATTGCTTTTTTATCCGAATAGGGCTATAATAAATAGGATAACTTAAAAAGGAACGTGATACAATGCTTATAAGAATAGCAGGTACGGTCAGCGAGTCTATTGTAGACGGACCGGGAATAAGATATACGATATTTACACAGGGCTGTCCGCATCACTGCGAGGGCTGTCACAATCCCGAAACGCACGATTTCAGCGGCGGCAGGCTTGCGGATACCGACAAGATATATAATCACATTGCGGAAAATCCTCTGCTGAAGGGTGTTACTTTTTCGGGCGGAGAGCCGTTCTGCCAGCCTGCACCGTTATATGACCTTGCAAAGAGGATAAAGGAGAACACAAAGCTCGATATAATGGCATATACCGGGTTTACTTTTGAGCAGCTTATTGAAAAATCAAAGACGGACGAGGATGTTAAAAATCTGCTGTCGGTAGTGGATATACTGGTCGACGGAAAATTTATACTTGCCCAGAGAAGCCTTGAACTCCATTTCAAAGGAAGCCGCAATCAGAGGATAATTGATTGCAAGAAATCACTGGAAACGGGTAATGTTGTAATTAAGGAGTTGTGATGAAGAAAAGAACGACAATTCGCATTTCTGCGTTTTTGCTGTGCTTATGCTGTGCTTTTTTCACCTCGTGTAAAGAGGATGACGGCAAGGGATATGTGTTCGGTTATGATATATCATCGAATCCCGGAAGCCTTGACCCTCAATACGCTTCGGACAGGGAATCATATCTTATAATCGGCTCAGTGTTCGAGGGCTTGTTCAGGATCGGAGCGGACGGCAATGCGGAAAAAGCAATGGCTGAAAGCTATACCGTTTCGGATGACGGGCTTACATATAACTTTAAACTTAAGCAGGACAGATACTGGACAGACGTAAACGGCTACAACAAGAAAGTCACAGCCGCCGATTTTGTTTTCGGCTTCAGAAGATTATTCCTGCCGGAAACCAGAGCGCCGAAGGCATCGGAATATTTCTGCATAAAAAATTCCGATAAGATAAACAGCGGAGAAATTACAGACCTGTCACAGCTCGGAGTTACGGCGCAGGGGGATTATTCGCTTACAATAGAACTGCAATATACCGAGCCGTCATTTGCAATGCTTCTTGCTATGCCGGCGGCTATGCCGTGCAACGAGGAATACTTCATCAAGGCACAGGGCAAATACGGTCTTGACGCAGAGCGAACTGCGTCAAACGGCCCGTTTTATGTTAAGACGTGGAATTATGACGCTTGGAGCAACAATAACAATAACCTCGTTCTTCGTTACAGCGACAAGTATAATGAGCATGACGAGGTAACTCCGCTCGGACTTAACTTCTTCATTGAAGATAATCATATTACTGATTTCACCGACGGAACATCGCAGAGCATCGTTCTTTCGGGCAATAAGGCAAAGAGCTATCTTGACAAAAATTATATCTATGACGAATTCTCGACCGCTGTTTACGGCATTACAATGAACACATCAAATTCGATATTCAGGAGCGACAAGCTCCGCTACGCCTTACTGTATGCGACCGATACCGCAGAGCTTGAAATGCCTTTCGGATATACCGTTGCTGATGGAGCGGTACCTCCGTCCGTAAAAAATTCGCTCGGAAGCTATTGTGATGTTGTGGGCGGCAAGGCAGTGGTAAAGCCCGATGAGATAAAGGCATATACGGCATATCAGAGTGCGTGTGCCGGTATTGACAAGGCGGATTTGTACAGTGTCAATATAATCGCTGTAGAAAACCGTGACGAAGAAATAGGCGAATCGGTAAAGGGCATTTTACAGCAGTGGCAGGCAAAGCTCGGAATGTATTGCAGTATCTCGTATATCAGCGAAAGCGAATATGACGAGAAGCTGAAAAACGGCGATTATACGCTTGCACTGACACGTCTTAACGGCAGTTATAATTGCCCTGAGGCGTATCTTAACAGCTTTACGGATAACGTGAACAAATACAGTGCTATGAACAGCGATTATTCCAAATTGCTCGAAAAAGCATCACAGGCGAAGGATGAGAAGGAGGAATATGAGCTGTGCAGACAGGCGGAAAAACAGCTTATATCCGACGGCAGATTCATTCCCGTTGCATACGTTACGGAGTATTTTATCAGTACAAAAAACTGCGAAAATATAATTTATGACGCATTTACAGGACAAATCGACTATCGTAATGCGCTCTATTTCGACTGATAATATGACAGCAAAGAGAAAAAACGATAAAAATTGCGGGTATTGATTGACTTTTTATTATAGGTATGATAAAATCAATGTAAGCGATTACAAAGGCAAAGGAGGCAAATTTGTATGGAAAATAGAACAGAATTACAGCCGTACAGCGTCCTTATGTCGGTATACAGCGGAGAAAATCCCGAGTTTTTCGCTCAGAGCCTTGAAAGCCTGTATATACAGACTTATCCTGCGGATGAGATAGTTGTTGTATGCGACGGCGAGCTGAATGAACAGCTTGACGGAGTGCTTGAGCAATACAGCGAAAAGTTCGGCGGTAAGCTGAAGATACATCGCCTTGAAAGTCACGGCGGCACTGCAAAATGTGCTAACACAGGGCTTGCTATTTGTAAGAATGAATATATAATGAAGATGGATTCCGATGATATATGCCTTGAAAACAGGACGGAGAAGCAGATGACATATCTTGCACAACACCCTGAGGTGTCAATACTCGGCAGTTATATTCAGGAATTCGACAGCGATACAGGTAATGATATTGCTGTCAGAAGACCGCCGACAGAAAATGAAGCGATAAGAAAATTTGCAAAACGCAGAGCGCCGTTCAATAACCAGACGCTTGTATATAAAAAATCGCTTGCACAGTCGATCGGCGGATACAGCGAGGAGCTTGAACGCTGTGAAGATTATGACTTTATGGTGCGTATGCTGATTGGCGGTGCAGTAGCTGCAAACATTCCCGAAGTGCTTGTACGCTACAGGGTAACGGCCGGAAATCTGAACCGCAGACGCAACTGGCGTAACACAAAGAGCTTTATTGCGGTCAGAAAAAAGATAAGGAAGATGGGATTCTCAGGTTTTATGGATTTCCTTATTCCTTGTGCAAGCCAGATAGTTCTGTTTATTATTCCCGGCTGTGTAACAGGATTTATTTATAAAAAATTGTTGAGAAAATAACCCTTGCAAAGTATAAAGTGCAAGGGTTATTTACAAAATGAACAACTCCCGAATTATCGGAGGTTGAAGCTTGTAGAAAAAGTCTTTTGCTTGATGTGATTCTGCTATATCGTTCAGTTCTGACTATGATAGCAAGCTACCGATAGCTCTTTTTGTCGGACAGCACTTCTCGGGTTCGCTATTCAAATCAATGCACCTGTCAATATTAACGAGGGAAAGAACCAAAGAGACTAGGGCAAGGGACTTGACAGCCCCTCTCCCTATCTCTTAGGTTCTCTCCCTCGTGGCTCCCTCTTTCCTTACTCACACCCACACCCTGCCGGGGTGTGGGCTAAACTCGTAAAACCACCTGAACATTGTATATCCTGTCAAAGCAGGGACGCTTAACGCTACATGTCCGCAGGTTAGTGCATATATCTCAGGTTAGTGGCGTTTTTTTGAAGGGTAAATGTTAGTGCAGTTGCACCGATATACTCACGAAATTATTAATATCTTGTCGGTATGGGAACTGTTTTAAGCGGTGTTGGTGATACGTTTTACGGTACAGCTTTAATAACAATCGGTTTATCGACAGTGTCTGCAACCTCCGAATTATCGGAGGTTGTTTTGCGTTTATTTCTTTGTTGTAGCTGTAAGCGTTTTACTCCATGTACCGTACTGATTTTTTTCCGGATAAGACTTGAAAGCCCTTATTCTGAACTTATAGCTTGTTCCCGGTTTAAGCGACTTGAGAGTATAGCTTGTGGTGGAGGCTTTGCTTATTCTTGTGACGTGTACCCATTTTTTTCCGTCGTATCTTTCAATTACATATCCCGAAGCCGATGTGCCCTTGTTCCAGCCGAGCGTAACGGAGTTTTTTCCGGTTGACTTGACCTTGAAGCCGCCGACACCGTAGGGGTTGGTATTGGCTTTAAGCGGATTGCTCCATGTACCGTATTGATTCTTGCCGGGGTATGATTTAAATGCTCTTATTTTGAAGCGATAGCTTGTTCCTGCTTTAAGTGACCGTATAGTATAGCTTGTGGTGGAGGCGTTGCTTATTCTTGCAACGTGTACCCATTTACTGCCGTCATATCTTTCTATTACATAGCCTGAGGCTGTTGTGCCTTTGTTCCATGTAAGTGTAATTGCGGTGGAGGACTGGCTTTTTACTTTGAAACCGCCTACGCCGTATGGGTTCGTGTTAACGTAGGCAACGGAGGTATATCCGCTTGTTGAGGAACCTTTGTATGCTTTCATACGGAACTTGTAGTTTGCCGTTCCTGCTTTTAGTCCCTTTACTGTGTAAGTGGTTGTGGTGTTCTTTTTGATGTCAGCTATTTTCTTCCATCTGTTGTTTATCTGCTGCTCAATTATATAACCGCTTGCGGTTGTGTTTTTATTCCATTGCAGTGTTACAGATGTTGAAGTCTGACCCTTTACTTTGAATCCGTTTATATTTGAAGGAGGCTCGGAAGGGTTGATGACAGCATTGACAAAGTCTTTGCAGTACCAGCCGAGAGTTTTTCTGTTGAGATGACCGTGGCACTCGCCTTTATCGCTTCCGTTGTATACGTTATTGTCCCAGAGTATGCAGGGAACGCCGTAGGTTTTTGCTTTGCCGAAATAATAGGTTGCCCATTTAACACGTTCCGATGTATTGTCGTTCTTGTTCGATGCGCTTACCTCACCGATTACTACGGGGATTCCCTTGTCGGTAAGATTTGTTTTGATTGAATTGAACAGCGTATTTATTTCTCTCTTTAAATTGTCGGCAAATATCCTTGTGCCGTTTGCATTAAGAGCAAAATTATAAGGTGTATATGCGTGTACGGATACGATAAGACGGTTTGCGGTCTTATCGGTCGGCAGTTTGAACGATGCTGTTGTACAGCCTGCGATTGATGCACTGTAACCGGGAACCATAATACATCTGTCGCTGTTTTTTCCGCCACCTGCACGGATTGCATTAACGGCGGTCTGATTGAGCGCATTGATAACATTGATAGAATCAAGAATATTATCATTCGGATAGTTTACATCAAATGACCATTCATCGCTTGTTCCTACCAGACGGGGTTCGTTAAGCGTTTCAAATATAAGGTGCTGGTCGTAGTTTTTGAAATATTTAGCTACCTGCGTCCATATTGATTTAACGAATTTCACCGACTGGGTTTTATATGTAGATGAGGGGTAGTAATATTTCGTTGATGTATCATGATGTATGTTCAGAATAACATACATATCATTGCTTATACAGTAATCAACGACTTCTTTTACTCTCTTGAGCCAGTCGGCATTAATTGTAAAGTTGGTGCCTGTGGTGTGGTTGCCCCACGATACAGGTATTCTGACTGTTTTGAAACCCTGCTTCTTCACAGCGTCAATCATTGCCTTTGTGGTTTTAGGGTTGCCCCATGATGTTTCGCTGTTCAGGCTGTTTCCGCCGCCTGTTGCGTCAAGGGTGTTGCCCAAGTTCCAGCCTGTGCCCATCTGGGCGGTGATCTGTTTTGCTGTTTTGCCTGTAATTGTTGCGGCTGATGCTGACGGAGCAATGCATACCGAGAGGATCGCAGCCGCCAGTACGACAATTGCTGTAATCAGTGCAGTTAAAGATTTTTTTGTTGTTGCCATTTTTCTCCTTTATATCGGGATTATAACATTCCGATGATTATATTCTTTATATCAGAAAGCGGAGCCTGTTTTATGACTGCGCCTTCTTCAAAAGCAACACACGGCATACCATATACAACGCAGGAATCTTTGTCCTGACCTATCGTATATGCGCCGGATTTTCTCATTTCGGCAAGACCTGAAGCACCGTCACGTCCCATGCCTGTGAGAATTATACCTATAGTTCCTTTTCCCGTGACCTTTGCTACAGAACTGAACAAAACATCAACAGAAGGGCAGTGTCCCGAAACCTTTTCACCGGGCTTTGAGGTAACATATAACCCACTTGAGTCCCTGTGTACCTCAAGCTGTTCCGAGCCGTGTCCGAGTATTATAAGACCCTGTTGAAGTCTGTCGCCGTTTTCGGCTTCTTTAGCGTTCATCTTGCATATGCGGTCAAGGCGGTCGGCGTACATTTTCGTGAATCCGACAGGCATATGCTGTACTATTACGATAGGCGGAGTATCCGCAGGAAGATCCTGCACAACTTCTATTATGGCGTCTGTACCGCCCGTGCTTGCGCCTATCGCTATCATTTCAATCTTACCGCTGTTGCTGTACGGTCTGATTATATCGCTCCGCTTGTTTTTCTGCGGCGCTGTCGTTTTTTTGAAAAGAACAGCAGGATCGCTGCCGTCCGGCGACTGCATGATCTTATCAAAGTGCGGTTTATCGGCAGATTTACGCTCGAGCGTATTATGAGTGCCGTTATTGATGATAGTTATCAGCTCTTTTTCAAAAGCAACAAGACCCGCCGCACCGCCGCTTGTGTTTTTGATTGCACCAAAAAGCCCGAATCGCTTCGGGTCGGTCAGTATTCTGTCATTATTGGTTATGAGCACCGACGGAACATCGTTCAGTGCCGACGGCAGACGATAATATACATCCGCCATCAGATCGTTTATAACGGCAAAATCATAGTCTGCTTTTTCGGCAGAAAGAGAAAGCTGTTTATAGTCAACTATTTCAGATTTACAGTTATGCAGGCTGCGGTCGATGATCGTTTTTGTGACCTGGCTTACAGCTGCACTGGTTCCTGTTATAAGTATGCGTAGAGGCAAAACCTCACCTCCGTCTGCGGCATTATGCCGTCATATTGTGCAAAGCCGTTATTTAAGCGGTCTGCGGTAAATAGCAGGTTTAATATATTCATAATCGGTTGAATCTCTCGGAATACTTTCTGCGTGACCGATGAACAGGTATCCGCCCGGTCTTAACACATCGTAAAACCGCTTTACTAAAGCCAGTTTCGTTTCCATTTCAAAATAAATCATTACGTTACGGCAGAAAATCAGATCAAACGGAGCTTTTTTAAAGGGTATCGGCTCCATCAGATTGAACGTGCGGAAAATCACTTCGTTGCGAAGCGCCGGTTTTACCTTACATTTTTCGCTGTCTATTCTGTCAAAATACTTCTCAAGCCAGCCGGGCGGCAGATCCGTAAGTCCGCTTTCCAGATACACTCCGTTCTGAGCGCCTGCAAGCGTTTTCAGCGAAATATCGGTAGCGAGTATCCTTGTATCCCACGAGGATTTTTCACTGCCCAGAAATTCGCTTATGTGCATAGCCGTAGTGTACGCTTCTTCTCCGCTTGAACAGCCTGCGCTCCATATACGCATTGTTTTGCTTCTTGCGTTGGCCTGCTTTATAAACGGAAGAACGGTGCTTGTAAGGTAAGTAAAATGCTCCGGTTCACGCATAAAATAAGTATGATTTGTGGTCAGCTTTATAAGCAGACCGTCAAGCTCTTTACCGCTTCTGTCATTCATACAGCAGTCAAGATACTCGTCATAGTTTTTGAATCCTCGCTCAAAGAGCATATTACCGAGTCTGCCCTCGATAAGTGTGCGTTTGTGAGAAAGGTTTATACCGTAGCGCTCTCTCATGAATGATACCAGACGGTTGAATTCATTATCTGTTATTTTAAGCATTACGGCTCACCTGCCTTACTTCATTTCTTCGCTTGCGTGTTCGTCTATCAGTTTTGAAACGTCAAGGACGAGTTTTATTCCATCGTTCATTTCAAGAATGGACTTGATGAATTTATTCGAGTTTACACCGGTAAGCTCCGGTGTCTTTGATATATGCTGTTCGGTTACGGGAATAACGTCCGCAACGCTGTCAACGATAAGTCCGACCGATACATCACCTGTCGAAACGATGATTATGCAGGTGCGGTCGTTGAAAGGAATCTCTTCCTTGCCGAATCTGCTTCTTATGTTCACAACAGGAACAATCTTACTGCGGACATTGATTATGCCCTTGATATAAGACGGTACACCGGGTACGGCGGTTATGGGCGGTACTTCTATGATTTCGATGACATCGGGTATTTCAATGCCGTATACCTGCTCGCCGATATAGAAGGTCAGTACCTTAGTTATTTCTGTATTCTGAGGATCTTTCTTTGCGTCCTCCATAGCTTTCTGAGTATTCAGAAGTTCCTGTAATTTATCATTATAATTCTCTGACAAAGTAAAGCCTCCGTTTCCTTAGCCGATAAGATTATTTACATCTATTATGAGCGAAATAGTGCCGTCGCCCATTACGGTACAGCCCGACAGACCCTCCGCCTTGATATTGTACTGGCTGAGGTATTTCGGGAACGGTTTTACAACCACGGGCTGTTCGCCTATCAGCTTATCTGCAAACAGGCAGACATTCTTTCCGCCGACATCGACAAGAAGCAGGATACCGTCCTCAAGCTTTGTGACCTCGGTCGGCATATTGAACTTTTCATGCAGACGGAGGATAGGATAGCACACGCCTCTTATCATTATCATTTCGCCCTGCTTTGTATCGTTGAGCAACTGGTTGTTTGCAACCATAAGGCTTTCCTTGATAGATGAGATCGGCACTGTAAAGATAGTAGAGCCGACTTTCAGCTTCATACCCTCAACTATCGCAAGTGTGAGCGGTATTCTGATTATAAAGCTTGAACCCTTGCCCTCTTCGCTTTCAACGGTAAGTGTACCGCCGCACTGTTCAATATTACTGCGTACAACGTCCATACCTACGCCTCTGCCGCTGTATTCCGTAACCGTATCATTGGTCGAGAAGCCGGGCAGGAGAATCATGTTCTGGATTTCCTTCGTTGTATATTCGCTTTCGGGCTTTGTAAGAAGTCCGTTTTCCTTTGCCTTTTCAAGAACCTTTTCGCAGTTTATGCCTGCACCGTCATCTGAAACGGTGATGATAACTTCACCTGCCGAGTGCTTTGCAGATAGCTTTACAGTACCCTTTTCGGGCTTACCTTCGGCAATGCGGACATTTATATCGTCCTCTATGCCGTGATCCATACAGTTTCTTACAAGGTGCATAAGAGGATCGTTCAGGTTATCTACTATGCTCTTGTCAACCTCGGTCGTTTCACCTTCAAGAACAAGCTCTGCTTCCTTGTTCAGCTTTATCTTCATATCACGGACAATTCTGCCCATCTTCTGAAATACGCCTGCAAGCGGTACCATTCTGATAGACATTACAGTATCCTGAAGCTCGTCTGTCAGCTTTCTGAGCTGTCTTGCCGCCTTTGAGAAGCTCTCAAGCTCAAGACCCTCAAGATCGGGGTTTGCTATTACCATTGACTCGGTCGTTATGATTTCACCGACAATATCATGCAGTGTGTCAAGCTTTGACAGGTTTACGCTGATAAGGCTATGCTTCTGACCGCCGTTAGCCTTTTTAATGTCCTCCTGAGCCTTTGTGACCGCACTCTTTGCGGCAGGCTTTGCAGGAGCAGGCTGAGCCTGCGGCTTTTCTTCCGTCTTTGCAGGGGCGGCAACGGGGGCAGCCTCTTTAACCGGTGCGGGAGCAGGCTTTTCTTCGGCAGGTGCCGCAGACGGTGTGTCTATTATTTCGTAAGACTCAACGTTGACTGCACCTTCTATAGCTTTAATTACCGTATCATTGTCGCCGTCGAAGCCCTTGAAGGTCACAAGAAAGCCGTTCTCGACAATATCCTTTGCCGTATCCGCATTGGATTCAACATCGGGAGGAGTACAGCTGATAACTTCGGCAACATCCTTTATCTTTGTCAGCAGAAGGAAAGCACGGAGGTTCTCCATCTTACAGCCGTCCTCGAAGAATACACGGACGGTCATGCTTCCCTCAACGTTGCTTCCTGCAGGAGCGGCAGATGCTTCCTGCTTTGCCGCAGGAGCGCTTTCCGCAGGAGCGCTTTCCGAAGGAGCGGCACCGCTTTCCATTGCTTTTAATCTTTCCGTTGCGTCTTCGAGCTTTTTGAACGTTTCCGAGAAGTCGGTAGGCGTATAGTCGTCATCCCCCGAATTCTGTATATACTCGATTTCAGCCTTGTATAGATCGGAAACCTCAAATATAAGTTCATATACAAAATGTGCGTCCTTCGCAATTTCGGGCTTCTCCCTTATTACAAAGAACATATCCTCGCCCTTGTGCGCAAGATGCTGGAGATTTTCAAATCCCATCATTGCAGACGAGCCTTTGATTGTGTGCATTATTCTGAATATCTCGTTGATATCCTCCTGCGAGAATACATTTGCATCCTCTGTTCTGAGAAGAATTTCATCGAGCTGTTCAAGCAACGTATTGGTTTCAAATATGTACATTTCGAGCATGGATTCCATGCCGGGTTCAACCTTTGCCATATACAAAACCGCCTTTCCCTGATTTTTTTATTTTACAATCGTAAGATTGATATTGATAAATCCCTTGAAATGTGCTAAACTTAAAGTCAAGCAATGCGATGCACGGCTTTAAAATGTGCATCTGAAAGGAAATATATATGCCCAACATTCCACAGATTACGGCTCCTGTTTCCAACAGTAAGAGCTATTCGTTCACTAACCGGCAGTATGACGGTAATATAGAACCGTTTGATATGGTCGAGCTTGCTCAGCCTATCAAAGCATCTACGGCGCAGGATAACGATTCCGCCGCCGCTATGATGATGGGCAGAAAGAATCTCGCTCCGCTTACTGTTCAGATAAAAGATCCCACTATGGCGGTCGAAACGCTCAAGAACCTGTTAAGCTCGGATCTGCTCGAGCAGACGATGATCAACGGTTACACAGAGCTTTACGACGATATGGATGAGCTTATCAAGAGCTTTTATCTTGCTCCCGAAAAGCTGGTCCGTGAGATTCAGAACCAGGAAAAGCAGAACACGATGTTCAGCGGTGATGAGTTTTACAAGCTGCTCCACGGTATCCTGAAGACCACCACAAGCCCCGATATAAAAGAAAGTATCGGTCAGCTACTGAAAGCACTCAACTATTCGTCAAACAAGCAGGAGATACTTAATGCACTCGGTGCGAATCTCAAATTCCTGTCCGAATATTTTTCACCGAACGAGTCGCTCTCCCGTAAACTCTCCGATTTGTCTTCACAATGGAAGAGCAGTAGTGCGGCTGATATGTTCGAGCCGCTCAAGAGTGAAACGCTCGCACTGCTGAAGGACGTTTCCGCAAGTCTTCTGAACGATGAAAGAACACAGACGTTCATTCCGCTCATAATACATAATCTTTCACGCTACAACACCAACAACGGTATGCTCAAGGAGAGCTTTGCAAATCTCCTTGCATATATTCCGTCTGACGATATGCGTAGGGAGCTGTCTGTTGCATTTGGGAATCTTCTTAAAAAGATTTTCAGCAAAAAACAGCTCAGCGAGATGTCGGATATTCCTGATAGTTATAATAATACACTAAATCAGTCTGAAAATCAAGACTATTTAAGCATTTTTGACAATAAAGCTGAAAAATTATCTCTGTCTTTGTTCATTAAGTCACATTTATCCGATGAAAGCTATCTTGCAGAGCTGGATTTATCTAGGGATAAGCTGGAATTTCTGACATCTCCGTTTGATGAAGGAAAACAATCCGGATTGCAGACACTTAAGAATATAATAATGGCAATGCTGACAGGCACTGACAGCCGACAGATTATTCCTGCGGTACATCGTGATTTTCAGGGGATCAAGGATATGGCGGCACTTGTGGACTACCTCAATGAGATTCTCCGTGAAATGCCGGATATACCTCAGCGTGACACGCTTTTTGAGTTTTTCACCAATATAGTAAACGAGATGGCACAGCGTAAGGAACTGCCGCCTTCGAGCAATATCCCTTCCGCACCGTCTACTCTTGATAAGCTGACCGATTTTATCGGTAAGAATATAAATCACGAGGCTATTCAGTCGCTGGACGATTTTAATGCGTCAAATCTTCTGCAGAGCCTTCTCAATGCACCGGGTGTATTCACGCCTCTTGCACACTATATCCTGCCGTTGCAGATTGAGGATACAAAGGCGTTCGGCGAGCTGTGGGTCGATAATGACGAGAATAACCCCAACAACACGCCTGTCGGACAGAAGAATTACCACTTGTTCCTGACCTTTGACGTTGAATCTATAGGACGTTTTGAGGTCGATATGTACGCACTGGGTGAAAACATCAATCTGTCGCTTCTTTATCCAGAAAAGTTCGGCTTCAAGATAAAAAAGCTGACCGATAAGATTGACCTTATAATAAGGAATATCGGCTATAAGCCCGCAAAATTCGAAACTGCGGTGCTGAGAAAGCCTCATGTGCTGACAGAGGTTTTCCCGAAAATAATTGACAGGAGGAAGGGTCTTAATGTCCAAGCGTAATTTAGGAAAGCAGGCTGCGGCGGCGCTTAAGTACAATCCCGACCTTAACTATGCTCCGGTCGTGGTAGCGTCGGGACTTGGCGAGCTTGCAAAGAAGATTATAAATATCGCAGACGAGAACGGCGTTCCCGTTTACCGTGACGACAGCACGGCGGCGCTTCTTGTAATGCTCAACAGCGGTGAAACGATACCGGTCGAGCTGTACAGAATTATTGCGGCTATCTATGCGGAGGTCGTTTACTCCGCCAATGATATGAAAAAAGGCAAATAAGCCAAATACAAAAGAAAGAAGACAAAAGAAATGGTAAAGACAAAAAATCTCACATTAATGGTTACGGCGGCTGTGCTTGCCGCACTTACCTGTGTTGCGACAATGGTGGTACAGATACCTATGCCGCTTACAAAGGGCTATGTAAATCTCGGTGATGTAATGGTACTTACATCGGTATGGCTTATCGGCTCGCCGTGGGGAGTTGCGGCGGCAGGTATAGGCTCTGCGATGGCGGATCTGCTTACAGGTTATGCTTATTATGCGCCTGCAACGCTGATAATCAAGGCACTTATGGCAGTAGCGGCATTCTACATTGCAAAGTGCTTTATGAACGGCTCTTATTTCAAGTCGCTTGTCGGCAAGGTAATCGGCGGCACTGTGGCAGAAATAATTATGGTGGCAGGCTACTTCGTTTATGCTATTATACTTTACGGTAATGTGGCAACAGCGGCGGCAGGCATTTTCGGAAACGCAATACAGGGCGCTGTAGGGCTTATAGCAGGCGTGCTTCTGACAGTTGCACTTGAAAAAGCAGGAACGAAGAAATTGCTCGGTTTTGATAAGTAATCATTCATTATAGTCAGGCGGCGAAGGTAATTATACCATTCGCCGCCATTTTTTGACCATTCGTGCCATATTTGTTGAAATTCTCTTTATGGAATGTTACAATTGTATGATAGATAAGTAATGCATATCATTATTTAAAATTTCTCGGATAAGGAGAGACAAATGAAAAGAAAATTTTCAACCAGAATCATAACTTGCATAGCAACATCTGCCGTGCTTGCAGTCGGCACATTGTCATTTACAGTAATCAACGCAATTGCCGATGAAGCGGTGAGTTATTACGGACTGTCCGCAGACGGTACTGTTGTAAGCGGAACGGTAACTGATTATACAAAGATAGCTTCATCCGATACCGCATGGGGCATTGCCGGTAAAGAAACGTGGTATGTGGCTGACGGTATCGTTAATATCATCACAACAACCTATGATTATGACAACAATAAAAATATATATAATCCTGTAGAAATTAAAGGAAATGTAAATGTCATACTCAAGAACAATGCAGAGGTAAGTATAGTGAACGGCATTGCCGGCACAGATGCAACAATAACTTTTTATAGTGAGAGTGAAAACGCAAGCGGTGTTATTGGCTTTATCGGAGCCACTGGCGATGATGGCGGGTGGGGTACGACGGAGAGCGGTCCCGATGAGGCTAACGGAAAGAACGGTGAGGACGGCAAAGATGCGGTAAATGTTTCGTCGTTCACGGTTGCAGGCGGCACTGTAACTGTTATCGGCGGCGGTGGCGGTAAAGGCGGCGATGCAGGTTATGGCACTGACCACTTTACAAATGAAAAGTATTACGGCATTGGCGGTAACGGCGGTAACGGCGGTGCGGCTATAACCGATAATACAAAGGTGTATCTTAATGGCGGCAGACTTAACGTTACAGCCGGAAGAGGCGGAAACCCCGGTACAAATACCAATGTACCGTCTGAACAGCAGGATAATTATAAAGGCAAGCCGGGAAGTGACGGAACATCGGTAAGCGGAATATACGCCGTAAACGGTACTCTCAATGTCAATAAGCTCGATGATTCCGATGCCGCCGATACTTCTGGCGATTTTAAGCTCCTGTCTGTGAACGGTTACGAAAATGCAAAGCTCGATATAATCGGTCACGGAACGGCGAAGGTAACTGACGGCACTGTTATTGAAACCTACGGCGATATTTCTGTAGCAGGTACTCTGTCTGTTGACAACGGTACGATACTCACAAACGGCAGTATTACAAAAGCCGACAGTGCGGCACAGATAACAAAGACGAACGGCGGCATTATCCGCAGGTTCACACCTGCTTACGGTACCGGATATACGCTGGATTATGCAGGCGGTAAGTGCATTGCGGAAACCGGCTATAAAATAAAGCTGTCGCACGGAAATACTTTAATCGATGTTGCCGACCCCGATACAATCGTATCGGAATCAAACAGACTTAATATTGTCCGCAGCGGTGACGGTGAAATAATAGATGACAGCGAGCCGTGCGTAAATGTAATGCCCTATTGCGTAATGGCAAATAATACGGCTGAAACAACCGTATCGGACGGAAACGTCTTTGCTATGAGAGGAGTTTCTTCAAGGCTTGTATTTGCTCTGAACAACCCCGATGAATACCGTTTCTCAGGCGTTAAGGTAACAGATATTGACGGTAATGCGATACCTGACAATATGTACACGTTTGACAGCACGACAGGTGAGTTCATAGCACTTTCGGTTGATCGCAACCTTATCGTGACTGCAGACGCAAGTCTTAAAGATGTTGAAATATCTGTAACAGACAGCGTAAACAATTCCGTGTCAACTGTTGACATCGGTACAGATTTTGATAACGGCAACCCGACAAAGACAGTATCGCTCAAGCTGAAAGTCACAGAGGGCGGTTCTATAGCAAAGTACAGAGTAGTAAAGGAATCCGACCTTAATAAAGTGAGCGGTGCCATAACTGATACTTCTTCGTTCACAGTATCATACACTGCCGGCGATGAATGGGGTACTGCCGATGACGGTTCTTCAAAGCTTGCAAAGGGCGCAACGGCAACATTCACAGTTAAGCCCGACAGCAATTTAGCCGCAGGAACTTATACTGAAGATTTTATCGTTATAACAGACAGAACCGCTTATGCGGATGCGTCTGCAGGCACTCAGGATAAGGCTCTGGCACGTTTCACGCTGACTTATAAGGTTGAACACGAGAGTGACGGTAAACTGTATTATTCCGACCTTACCGGACACTATAGTCTTTGTAAGAACTGTCAAGCAAAAATCAATAAAGAAAATCATACATTTGATATAAAGACCGTAAACGAGGATACGCTTGCACTTCCTGCAGATTGCGTAAATCCTGCCAAGTATTTCTATTCGTGCGAATGCGGAGCACACACAAATGACGCAACGCTTGTATTTGAAAACGGCGCTCCAAGCGGTCACACATTTGGTGAGTGGAAAGAAAGCAAACCTGCAACCTGCACAACAGGCGGTAAGGAAAAGCATATCTGCTCCGTCTGCAAGGCAGAAGAAGAACGTGACACAGCACCGCTAGGACACGATTGGAATGCCGAATACACAACAGATGTAAAGCCCACTTGTACACAGCCAGGTTCAAAATCTATTCACTGCTCAAGATGTGATGCGACAAAGGATGTAACAGAGATTGAACCTCTGGGACATGACTGGGAAGATGATTTCACAATAGATGTAAAGCCCACTTGCACACAGCCCGGTTCAAAGTCGATACATTGTTCAAGATGTGATGCGACAAAGGATGTAATCGAGATCGAACCGACAGGACATTCATTCGGTGAGTGGACGGTATCAAAAGACTCTACCTGTGTTGCAGGCGGTCAGAAAACAAGAAAATGTGAGACCTGCGGATACACTGAATATGAAGATACCGATATAGATTCGGACGCTCACGAGTGGGAAGAGGATTACACGATAGACAAGGAACCTACCTGCACGACCGAAGGCTCTAAATCCATCCATTGCTCACGCTGTGACGCAACAAAGGATTCAACGGTTATCCCTGTTACAGATCACACCTACGGCGAATGGGAGGTAGTAATGCCTTCAACCTGTACTGAAAACGGCGTTAAGAAACACGCTTGTATCCATTGCGGTTTCGAACAGACCGAAATTATAGAGCCGGCGCACGAATGGGAGGATTCCCGTACTGTTGATATTGCACCGTCATGCACTGAGCAAGGCGAGGATTCTGTACATTGCAGAAATTGCGATGAAAGAAAAGATATAAAGGAAATTTCTCCGAAGGGACACGACTGGTCCGAGTGGAAAACTCTCGTTGAGCCGACAATCACATCTGAGGGTAAAGCATGCAGAGCCTGCAGCGTTTGCGGCATAAAGGAGGAGAAAGCACTTCCTAAGCTTAGCGGTAAGAAGGAATGGAAACACGATGAGAAGAAGCACTGGCACGTTGATGACAATGGCAATATAATTGATGCTGACGACCACGAGTTCAAGTGGGTGGTGGATAAAGAACCTACCGCCACAGAGCCGGGTATAGGCCATTATGAGTGTATAGCTTGTGCGTTTGAAAAAGCGCCCGAAGAATTCGGAAAGAGAAACCCCGAAACAGGTGCATCATCACTTGCCGCCTGGATTGCGGTAGCGGCTGTTGCCGGCGGAGCAGTTCCTGTAACGTATAAGGCAAGAAAGAGAAAGAATAAGTAAGTAAAAGCATCGCAGAGCAGACGAAAGTCTGCTCTGTATTTTTGCACACAAAAATGCCCTGCAACGTTCTAAATACGTTGCAGGGCAGATTTTATGCGGTTTTAATGTTAAATTCTGAAGTAGTCAACGCCACCCTTGAACAGAAGCTGTTCCTTGTTGCCGTCAACATTAACGCAGGTATCTGAGCTTATACGCTCTGTATGACCCATCTTACCGAGTACACGGCCGTCAGGAGAAATGATACCCTCGATAGCGCACATCGAACTGTTGGGATTGTATGCAAGATCCATTGTAGGCTCGCCGTTAAGGTCAACATACTGAGTAGCAATCTGACCGTTTTCGATGAGCTTTGCGATAACCTCATCGCTTGCTACAAAACGTCCTTCGCCGTGCGAGATCGGTATGTTGTAAACCTCGCCCACCTTGCAGTGCATAAGCCACGGTGACTTGTTGGTACAGATCTTTGTAAGAGCAAGCTGTGACTGGTGTCTGCCTATGGTGTTATATGTAAGCGTGGGGCTTTCGCTTGACAGAGGAACTATCTTGCCGAAAGGCACAAGACCAAGCTTGATAAGAGCTTGGAAGCCGTTGCATATACCGATCATAAGACCGTCACGGGCATAGAGCATATTCTCTACGGCATCCTTGATTTTAGGATTGCGGAAGAATGCGTTGATGAACTTAGCCGAGCCTTCGGGTTCGTCACCGCCTGAGAAACCGCCGGGAACAGCTATCATCTGGCTGTCCTCGATTCTCTTTGCAAATTCGTTTACGCTGTCCTCCATATTCTTTGCAGAAAGGTTTCTGATAACGAATATTTCAGCTTCACCGCCGTATCTGTTGAATGCGGCAGCCATATCGTATTCGCAGTTAGTACCGGGGAATACGGGGATAAGTACCTTAGGCTTTGCGATAGTGCCGGGAGCCTTGTTTGTGAGAAGATCACAGCCCTTGTCATAAGCAACCGATACGGGCCTCAGCATTTCGGGGAGCGAATTCTTGAAGATAGGCTCAAGAACAGCGTCATACTTCTTCTCAAGATCTGCAATGTCGAGTTTGACATCGCCTGCCGTAATCGTGTAGTCGCTCACTGTTTCACCGATAAGCTCTGCGCCCTCTATTGCGCCCTTAGCCTCGATGATGAATGCACCGTAGTGCAGACCGAACAGCTTTTCATCGTCCATAGCTTTAAGCTTTGCACCGATTCTGTTACCGAGCGACATCTTGAAGATACCTTCTGCAATACCGCCGTGAGCCAAAGTCCATACGGACAGGGCAGTGCCGTCGGCAATTGCCTTTTCTACTGTAGCAAATACCTTCTTGACGCTGTCAAAGTCAGGCATACCGTTTTCATCGTATGCAGGTACAATGTAGTAAATATCACTGCAGGGGAGCTTGAATTCAGCGGAAATTATCTTGTCTGACTTTGCGGTTGAAACTGCGAAAGAAACGAGCGTGGGCGGAACATCTATATGCTCAAATGTACCCGACATTGAGTCCTTGCCGCCTATAGCACCGCTTGAGAGTGCAATCTGAGCCTTATATGCACCGAGAAGTGCGGCAAAAGGCTTGCCCCAACGCTCAGGATCGCCCTGTGTACGTTCAAAATATTCCTGGAATGTGAGCCAGCACTTTTCGCTCTTGCCGCCTGCGGCAACTACCTTTGCCATACTCTCGACTACTGCAAGAGCGGCTGCGTGATAGGGTGACTGACGGCTTACGAAAGGATCGAAGCCCCATGCCATTATGGAAGCTGTCTTTGTGTTGCCCGAAAGTACGGGGAGCTTTGCCGCCATAGCCTGTACGGGTGTCTGCTGTGTCTTGCCCGAATAAGGCATAAGTACAGTACCTGCACCGATTGTTGAGTCAAAGCGCTGCACAAGACCCTTCTGAGAGCATACGTTAAGGTCTGTAACGAGCTTTTCCCATTCTTCCTTAGTGTTGTGTCTGCCTGTAGAATAGCTTACCGTGGGAGCGGGAACATATATATCCGTGTGCTTTTCCGCACCGTTTGAATTTAAGAATTCTCTTGAAATGTCGCAGATAGTCTTGCCGTTCCAGTTCATCTTGAGTCTGGGGTTTTCGGTAACTACCGCAACGGGAGTAGCCTCAAGGTTTTCCTTGCCTGCAAGAGCGATGAACTTGTCAACATCGTTCTTGTCAACTACAACTGCCATTCTTTCCTGCGACTCAGAGATAGCAAGCTCTGTGCCGTCAAGACCGTCATACTTCTTGGGAACTGCGTTGAGGTCGATTTCAAGACCGTCAGCAAGCTCGCCTATAGCTACGGAAACACCGCCTGCACCAAAGTCGTTGCAACGCTTTATCAGCTTTGTTGCGTTCTTGTCACGGAATAATCTCTGGAGTTTTCTTTCTTCGGGAGCGTTACCCTTCTGAACCTCAGCACCGCAGGTTTCGAGCGATTCAACGCTGTGCGACTTTGATGAGCCTGTAGCACCGCCGCAACCGTCACGACCTGTTCTGCCGCCAAGCAGGATGATTATGTCACCGGGGACGGGGCGTTCACGGACAACGTTCTCGGCAGGAGCGGCACCGATTACAGCGCCAATCTCCATACGCTTAGCCATATATCCGGGGTCGTATATCTCAGCAACGTGACCTGTTGCAAGACCGATCTGGTTACCGTATGACGAATAGCCCTGTGCGGCTGTTGTTGTTATCTTTCTCGGAGGGAGCTTGCCGGGGATCGTCTTGTCAACAGGGAGCAGGGGATCCGAAGCGCCCGTTACACGCATAGCCTGATAAACGTAAGAACGACCCGAAAGCGGATCTCTTATAGCACCGCCAAGGCAGGTTGCCGCACCACCGAAAGGTTCGATCTCAGTGGGGTGGTTATGTGTTTCGTTCTTGAACATAAGAAGCCACTGCTCGTCCTTGCCGTCAACGTCAACGGTTATTTTTACGGAGCAGGCATTTATTTCTTCACTCTCGTCAAGGTCGGGGAGAAGACCGTCTTTTTTCAGCTTTCTTACTGCGGCGGTCGCAATATCCATAAGGCAGACAGGCTTTGCGCTTCTGCCAAGCTCCTCCTTGTCGAGCTTGTATTCTTTATAAGTTTCGGCAATGTAGGGAGCGTCGATCTTCGCATTGTCGATTATTGTTCCGAATGTTGTGTGACGGCAGTGATCCGACCAGTATGTATCTATCATTCTGATTTCGGTAAGGGTAGGATCTCTCTGCTCCTTCTTGAAATATTCCTGACAGAACTTTATATCGCCAAGGTCCATAGCAAGTGCGTACTTCTTGATAAACTCGGCAAGCTCGTCTTCGGAAAGACCGATAAATCCGTCAAGCACAGCTACATCCTTCGGGATATCATACTTTACATCAAGCGTTTCATACTGCTCAAAGCCGCATTCTCTTGCTTCTACGGCATTTATGAGATAGTGCTTTATCTTAGTGAAATCCTCATCTGAAATATCGCCCTTAAGGATATACAGCTTTGCATATTTAACTGTGGGACGTTCGCCCTGACACAGCATCTGTATACACTGAGCGGCTGAGTCTGCTCTCTGATCGAACTGACCGGGTAAAAACTCGGTTGCGAACATCTTTTCATCAGCCTCAATCTCAGGCAGTGAATAATAAACATCGTCAACAGGCGGTTCTGAGAATACGGTGGGAGTAGCTTTTTCAAAATTCTCCTTTGTGATACCCTCTGCATCGTAACGGTTTACGATACGCACATCCTTGATACCTTTAATCTGAAGTGCGGTTTTAAGGTCTGAGAGAACAGCTTTTCCCTCAACGGCAAACTGCGGTTTCTTTTCCACATAAATGCGATAAACTGACATAAACTTCCTCCGTCGTTTTTTGTGATAGTGCCACAGGCTTTTGCAAGCGTGTAAAGGCACAAAACTATCAATACCTTTTAATTATACTACAATATCTGCCCGATTACAAGCATTTTATTTCTTCTCCAACACAAAAATCACTGCCCGATGCTCCTGTAATTTGTACAGTAATTATATCCTGCCTGTTTGCGTCACTGCCGTATATGCGCACGGGAACGTACTGCGGGGTAAGGCCGTTTGCGTATTCTTCGCTTTCCCTGCGCTGAATAAGCACTTTTTCCGTCTTTCCCACGCACGAGCGGAAATATTCCTCTTTCAGCTTTTTTGCAAGGCTGCTCATAGCGTGGTATCTCTTTACGGCAATATCATGTGCAATGTGGTCTGTGCGTCTTGCCGCCGCTGTACCCTCTCTGATCGAGTAGGTAAAAACGTGCATTGCCGCAAAACCGACTTTTTGGGCAAATTCGCAGGATTCTTTGAATTCTTCGTCGGTTTCCCCTGCAAATCCTACCATAATATCGGTAGTTATCGCACAATCGGGAAACGCTTTTCTGAGCCTCAGGACTATATCATAGTATTCATCGGGCGTATAATGCCTGTTCATACGCTTCAATGTAGCACTGCTTCCGGACTGGAGCGACAGGTGAAAATGCGGACATAGCTTCTTTTGCGCCGCCATTCTTGCTATATCCTCATCGGTAAGCAACTCCGGTTCAAGCGATGACAAACGTACACGTTCCACACCGTCCACCGAGCATACCGCCTCTATTGCGTCCGCAAGCCTCAGCCCGATTTCCTGACCGTAGCAGGAAAGGTTGATGCCGACAAGCACCATCTCCTTATGACCGCACGATACCTGAAACCTTACTTCCTCGGTTATATCCTGCAAGGAACGTGACCTTACAGAGCCTCTTGCGGTAGGTATTATGCAGTAACTGCAGAATCTGTCACAGCCGTCCTCAATCTTTATAAATGCTCTTGTCTTGCCCATATCAGCGTTTTTCTGCTTTTCATATTGCTTTTTAACGGGTCTTGGCGGTATGGCAACCTGCTTTACCTTGTTGCCGGTAAATACGTCTATCATATCCGCAATGCTGCCTTTATGCTCTGTACCCGTTACTATATCGGCTGACAGCTTTGAAGCCGTTTCGGGAAAAGCTTGCGGAAAACAGCCCGTAAGCACGACTATCTTCATAGGGTCGCTGCTTTTTATCCTGTTTATAAGCTGTTTCGCTTTTTTGTCGCTGTTTTCCGTCACCGAACAGCTGTTTATTATAACAATATCCGCCGTGAAAATATCGTCTGTTTTCTCGTATCCGTGTTCGTCCATAGCCTTTGCTACCGAAGCGCTTTCATATTGGTTGACCTTGCATCCGAAGGTCTGTACGGTATATCTGATAATATCACTTCCATAATAAATTGTGGTTAGTTTCACCAAAACTAAACTCCCGACAGCCTAATTATACTTTATTATTACGAAATTTGCAAGCTGTGGCGATTTTTTGACAATAATACTCTTGACCGTATCGTGAAATGTGTTATTATATAGCTGTAAGGAGCGATAAGCACTTACAGTGATAAGGCGGAAACGGGAAATCAGGCTAACGGTTATCTCTCCGATTGAAAAAATTAAGTAAAATCAGTTAAAAGCAATTGACAACCGCCTTACATTTTGGTAAAATGAAATCAATCGGTCAGGAGCCGAAATTTGACCTGAAATATGAAAGGTAGGTTTTTTGTATGAAAACAGCTAATATCAGAATCAATACTATTGAAGACGTTAAGAATTTCGTAACAACAGTTACAAAGTGCAACTACGATGTTGACATTGTAAGCGGCAGATATGCAATTGACGCAAAGTCAATAATGGGTATCTTCAGCCTGGATCTTTCAAAGCCCCTCGAGCTTCGTGTTCACAGCGATGATTGCGATGAGCTTATGGCTGAGCTTGACAAGTATATCGTTAAGTAATCTGTGATGCTTAATAACGAGAGCCGCCGTGCTATCTGCACGGCGGCTTTTTTGTGCCTTATTCGGTTACGGTTATCGAATTAGCGTATTTTATTTTGCACACAACGGTGTTCTTATCGCCCGACAGCATTCCTATGCGGCTTCCGTTTGAATAGAGAATATCTCCGTCTGAAAGCAGTCTGTAATCCATTATCCGCTTTTTTAAAACGGTTATATTACCGCTTTTATCACGCTTTACAAGCTCCCAGTCCGATGGGATTATACCGTCGTCTGCGTCACCGCTCAGCTGTTTTTCGGCTTTTATCAGATTTCCCTCGATGAAGGCTTCACGCTCGTCTGCGGTTTTGCTCTTTGCCGGATTTTTACCGCCGGTACGCAAAGGCTCTCCGCCGAACGCCATTGAAAACACGCTTAAAAATCCGCCGATAGCTTTGATTATCCTGACAGGGAACATCAATATATCCATTGCGAGATTGCTTTTCTGCTTTGTCGGAACGTATTTTCTGCGTATGTAGTATATGTTTCCGTCGGCATCATCCTGCGGTTTTATGCAGTCGAATCCTTCCTCTGCGATAAATTCGTCTATTGTTCCGCTCCGTGTATCGAAAAGACATATCGTACACGGGCTTTTTTCCGCAATCTCTCCTGTGCCGCTTGTCGCAAAGCCCATAGCCGTATAGTAGATTATATCGCTGTTCCTGCGTGAAATAAACGGGTGCGTTTCGCTGGTAAACCCTTCTGTGAGCTGTTCAAAGCTGCCGTTTTTCGTATCGACAAGGGCAATGTGATTTTCGTAATACCCGTTTCCTGCGCTGACTACGCACTTCCCGTCATAGCAGTCAATATCGCTGATTATTTCTTCACGGTTTGCGAAAATATAGTTTTCTCCCTCGCCGTCCTTGAAGTACATACCGCCGACATTATCCGCAAAAGTCGTGTATATCAGCCTGTCGCCGCACGAACCGATGCCCCTGAGCATATCGAATGCTTCATGCTCGCCGTATTCCTTCTGCTCAACGCCCATGAACTTTGCACCTTTACCTGTGGTTTTCCATTCATCACGAGCCTTCATCTTACGCACTGCGTCACGGTAGCTCTCCACACGCTCACAGTGAACGAGGTGTTCCTTGCCGTTTTCAATGTTATAAAGCTCGCCTTCCGATAGGCAGTAAATTTTCATATTATTCCCCCGAAGCTGTTATTTCTGTCCGTAATATGCGTTAGCGCCGTGCTTTCTCAGATAGTGCTTATCAAGAAGCTCCTGCTGCATAGGCTCGATATTTCTGTCAAGCAGAAGGTTGAACATGGCCATCTTTGCGACATTTTCAAGCACGACCGCATTGTGTACAGCGGCGATTGCGTCCTTGCCCCAGGCAAAAGGTCCATGAGAGTGTACGTTTACTGCAGGTACGGAATCGGGATCGATGTTACGCTTTTTGAACGTGTCAATGATTATCGTGCCTGTTTCCTTTTCGTATTCGCCGCCGATAGCTTCGGGCGTCATCTTGTCGGTGCAGGGTATAGCGCCGTAGAAATAGTCGCCGTGCGTTGTGCCGAGCGCAGGAATATCAAGTCCGCTCTGCGCAAAGGTCGTACTCCACTGAGAATGCGTATGAACTATACCGCCGATGTTAGGAAATGCCTTGTACAGCTCAAGATGTGTCGGCGTGTCGCTTGACGGCCTTAAATCACCCTCGACCTGCTCGCCGTCAAGAGTTACTACAACAAGATCGTCTACCGTCATACCGTAATATTCAACGCCGGATGGCTTTATTACTACAAGTCCTCTTTCACGGTCTATCCCCGATACGTTGCCCCATGTGAATGTTACAAGGTTGTATTTCGGAAGCAGGAGATTTGCTTCAAGCACCTGCTTTTTGAGCTTCTTCAACATAATACCGTCCTCCTGTTTTATTGGCATTTTTTGACGAACCTTCCGTCCATTTTCTTTATAAAATAGTTTCTTACATCCAGCGTTTCCTGCGGTGTAAGCTGATTTTTCGGCAGGCAGAACGCAAGGTTATATCTGAAATAGATTATAAAGCACTTTTCGATCTCGTATATCTTGAAAATCGTATCCCACTGTGCGTTTATATCGGTAGCTGTCCTTCCGCCGAACACCCTTACCGATGCCGCATCATAGCTGAAGGTACGCTTTGCGTTAAGCACCACCTTGCCGTACTTTATACCGTCCTTTGCTTTCTTTGAAATGATAAGAACATCGGCAAGGATCACCGCAACGCAAAGAAGGCATACAGCCGCCGAAATATACAGCGGAATTAATCCCGCAAGCCCGATAACGAGCGATGCCACAGCAAGTACCGCCATAGCGATAAACAGAATGTTATTCGACTTTTTGAGCGAGTATTCGGTAAATTTTACTAATGTGCGGTAGTCCTCCGCAGTAGTTGTTATCTCCTTTGAGAACAAGTTTTATTCTTCCCTTCGGTTATTATTGATTTCTTCCGAGCTTACAAAGCTGTCGTTTTTTCTTTTCGGCTCTGGTGTAATGTCGGTTTCTGCTTTTGTTACAGGCGTTTTTTCTTCGTCAAGGACTTTGTATATCTCATCTTTTTTCTGGACAAAGAGCAATTCGTCCTCGCCTGTAACTATATCGACCTTTTCGCCCGATTCAATATCCGTGTGATATACGGATATTGCGTCAAAACGGTAATTCAGCCCGTTATATTTTACCCGAACCTTCCCGTAGCCGCTGCCTGCTATATTTTCAAGTGCGACAGCCTCATATCCCGTAAGATCGTCGGGTTTCGGCGCTTTGCCGTTCACAAAACTTTTCACGGCAGGAGAAAGAAAGTGCATACCGATAAAGTTCACAATAAAACCCATTGCGATATCGGCGGGAACTATGAAGTACCACGGCAGTGAAAGCTGCAGCAGCATGAGCCCGAAATATCCGAATACAGCGGTAAATACCGCATATCCGTATATCCCCTGAGGAATAAACTGCTCGATCGGTATAGTCCTGCCCTTCGGCAGTCTGAAGCCGAGGTTTATTTTCAGCCTGAAGAACAGCAGCATTACAAGAAGTCCGCATATTCCGACAGTACCAAGTACGGCGCAGATTATAAACAGTACACGCATATTATTCCTTATTTTCGGATTTGGGAATTACGGTAAGGCGTACCTTTACTATTCTTCTTTCGCTGACTTTAAGAACCGTTATTCTGAAATCGTCTGTTGTAACGCTTTCGTTTGTTTCAGGGATTTTTCCGAAAAGCTCAAGCACCCAGCCGCCGACGGTTTTTGCGTTGCCATCTATTTTCGGACTATCTCCCGTGCGGTTATGCCAGTAACGCTTGAAAGCGGTCAGCGATACATCGCCGTTGACGTTGAACTCATTTTCCGATACGAATGTGACAGGGGCGATTATCTCATCGTTCTCGTCCCATATTTCACCGACAAGCTGTTCGAGTATGTCTTCAAGAGTAACTATACCGAGCGTTCCGCCGTACTGGTCGAGTACGACAGCCATATGTACCTTGTCCTTCTGCATCTGCTTCATTATATCGCTTATCTTCATCAGATGAGGAACATAGTGGATCTCCTGCATTATATCACGCAGTAAGAACGTTTCGTCTTCCTTTTTGGTAAGATATTTCTTGAAAAAGTCCTTCTGGCTCACAAAGCCGATTATATGGTCGATAGAGCCTTCGTAAACGGGAAGTCTTGAATATTCCTCGTTGATGAAGGTTTCCTTTACTGTTTCAATATCTTCGTTTACGTCGACCGCAATAACGTCTACACGGTGAGTGATTATCTCGTCAACTACCGTTTCGTCAAATTCAAGAGCAGACTTCACAAGGTCACGCTCCTGTTCTTCAAGTACGCCCTCGTCCTCGATTTCGTCTATTATAGCCATAAGCTCCTGTTCTGTTACGGTAACCTCCTTCTTGTTACCGAACAGCTTGTTTGCGAGCTTTTTAAGCAGTATAAATAAAGCCGACAGGGGAGTGAATATGAATGTAAGGAATGTGATTATTCCGCTCGTTGCGACCGTCAGCCCTTCCGAGTGGTCTTTCGCAAGGCTTTTCGGCATTACTTCGCCGAATGCGAGTATTACAAGTGTCAGTACCACTGTCGATACCAGAGCCGCATTGTCAGGACCTACTATTGCTGTCGCAAGTATTGTACCGAGTGAAGATGCGGTTATGTTTACTATGTTGTTGCCGATAAGTATTGTTGTGATAACCTTATCGTATCTGTCAAGCAGTTTAAGCGCCATTTTAGCGCCCTTAGAGCCGTTTTCAGCCATGCTTTTGAGCCTTATGCGGTTAGCGCCGGTAAGTGCCGTTTCGCTGGCGGAAAAGAACGCCGAACAGGCGATCATTATTATGATTATTACGAGTAGTTGTATTTCCATACGTTAAAATATACCTCTTCTTTTTGATATAGGCGGTACAGTTTCTTCTGCAGCCTGCTAAAAAATATATGCACATTAATATTACCATATCTGCGGCACACGGTCAATATTTTTATCCGAAATTTTACTTTTTCATAAAAAAATAAACACTATTTTCAATAACTATTGAAATTTATTTGTCGATTTGTTATAATTAGCTTAAGCGGATTAAATTCCGAAAAATCAAAGGCTAAATTAAGCTAAAAACGAAAGGATTATATCTAATGAAGAGAATATGGGCGGCAATCCTTGCTGTGTCTATGATACTTTCAATGACAGCCTGCAACAGCGGTGATACATCAGGCAATGCAGACAACAGCGGTGCATCCGGTACAAACAACAGCACAACAGACGATAACAATGAACAGAAGTTACGTTCAAATCCTATAGCCGTTGACGCAGACGGCAATATAGATATGGACGTTGCGCTTAAATATGAAACCGATTTTGACGCACTCATCAAAAAGCTTGAGGCAAAAACTCCTGATGGTTCAAAGCCTGTATCCGAGAACACAAACGAGGAAACATTGGAACTTTTCAACTATCTCAAGAGTGTTTACGGCAAGCAGATAATTTCAGGTCAGCAGTATTCGGACGCAAGTCAGTTTGAAAACATAATGTATTACAATACAACGGGTGATATGCCTGCAATTATGGGTTTTGATTTCCTTTACGCTCAGGGAACAGATACGCCGGATTATACACAGATCGAAGAAGCTATTAAATGGCATAACGAGCAGAACGGCATAGTTACATTCTGCTGGCACTGGAAGGTTCCTGTAGACATAGATGACGACAGTGTAAAGGGTACTGCGTTCTACAGTGAAGAAATTCGCAACTTCAGCCTTGAAAATGCCGTAACGCCCGGCACAAAGGAATATAAGGTCATAATAAAGGATATTGATACAATAGCACTTTACTTACAGCGTCTTGAAACGGCAGGCGTACCTGTAATCTGGAGACCTCTTCATGAGGCAAGCGGAAACTGGTTCTGGTGGGGTATGAAAGACAAGAAAACATATAAGGAACAGCTCTATCAGAAGCTGTGGTACATGGTATATGACCGTCTTGAAAATTATCACAAGCTCACAAATCTTATATGGGTATGGAACGGTCAGTCCAAACTTACAAATGTAAATGCAAACACATACGATATCAGCGGTATTGATATTTACCCTAATAACGAAACACATAATGAACAGGCTGCAAAGTACAAGGAGCTTGCGGCTATTACCGACGAGAGCAAGATGACTACACTTTCTGAGGTCGGATATATTCCTGATCCTGAGGCTGTATTTGCGGCTGACAGCACTGTTAAGTGGCTTTATGTCGTTCCCTGGTGCAAGGAGTTCGTTTGTGCCGCAAGCGGTTCAGGCGCAGTTATAACAAAGCTCGGCGGTACACCCTCCGTTAATACGGAAAGAATGTCCGAGGAGTTTTTAAAGAACTATTTTGCAAGCGACAAGGTTATAACGCTCAGCAAGTTACCTGACTTCAAGGGAACAACGAAGAAAATGCCCGAATTTATAAAGAACTGGAAGTTCAACAATCCCAATCTTACTATAGAAAATGATAAGCTTACCGCTTACGAGCAGTAAACTTCAAGAGGTGGAATAATGACAACACAGCTTAATACCGGAAATTCATCGGCGGTTATTGCTTTTGACGGTGCGGAGCTTAAATCTCTCGTTATCGGCGGCAGAGAAATTATGTGGTGCGGCGATCCTGCCTACTGGGGCAAGACATCTCCCGTGCTTTTCCCTGCAATAGGTAATGTAAAGAACAACAAGACGATTATAGGCGGCAGGGAAGTATCTCTGTCAAAGCACGGTTTTGCCCGTGACAATACTTTTTCAGTTGTCAGAAAAAGCGGCAATTCGCTTGTGCTTCAATACAAGTACAGTCCTGTAAAAAACGGTTATCCGTACAGCGTTGAGCTTGCTTTGCAATACAATCTGTTTGACGACAGAATAGAAATCACATACAGCGTCTATAACCCGAATTACAGCAGTATACCTTACTGTATAGGTGCGCACCCGGCAATTGCCTGCGATAATCTTGACAAATGCACACTGGTATTTGAAAAACGTGAAAACGCTTCTACGCCGGTTATGGACCTTGATACAAGACTGTTCAGAAGCAAGGACAGAATCGAACGCCTTGCAGGTGCATCAAAACTCCCGTTATCATACGATATGTTTGACAACGATGTTGTATACTTCGATAACATTAAGTCAAGAGCGGTAAAGCTCGTTGAAGGCAAGAAAACTCTTGCAACGGTTTCGTTTGAAGGCTTTGAAACCCTCGGACTTTGGACTCCTGCGGGAAAGCGTGCAGGCTTTCTCTGTATCGAGCCGTGGTGCAGCAGTGACGATTATGATGATGACAGCGGAATTTTTGAGGAAAAGAAGGGTATTCAGATACTTCATGCAAAGGAATTCGCAAAATATAAAATGACAATCAGTGCGAAGTAATCAACGAAAATATAATAAAAGCAGTATCGGTTTCGGTACTGCTTTTTTGTTTAATCCAAATTTATGAGCGGTATATTATAAAAGTCCGAATAATACTGTATATTCTCAGAGAAACCGAATGATATAACAATATCACTTTTGCTTATCATAATCTCTTCCGTTATTTTATAGCATTCTTTGCTGTAATGCGTATTTACAATCGCAATAGAATCGGCATTTTTGTGGCACTCATAATATCTGTTGCGTTTATCTTCGGACCAATCTTTGCATTGCTCTTCATACGGTACAAAAATATCAAGAAATATAGCGTTATACATTTTTAGCGCAGTGATTATTTCTGCTGTCCATAAAGGAATGCCGTATTCACAATTGACTTGAAATGTATCATAACCTTTACAATACATTTTCCATACCATCTCAGTAATTTTTTTCTTGATATCCTGTGTATGTTTTTTATAAATGAAGTTCACTTCAAGTTTATCAGATACAATTGTGCAAACCATGTTTTGCCTCCGTTTATTGTCAGAATAAGAATCATATAATATTATAGTCGAAAATTCGACAATGTTCAAGTAGTTGAACATAATTTATAATATTAAATGAACATTTATTCTGAGTCTAATCGGAGAAACCGTTATGATAGTATATACGCCACTTTGGGACACAATGAAAAAGCGGGGGATATCAACCTATGCGCTTATCAATAAATACAATATAAGCAGCAGTACAATAAACAGACTGCGGCATAATATGGGAGTTACCACACAGCTGATAGACGACCTTTGCTATATACTCGACTGTAAAGTCGAAGATATCATGAAATATGAAAATAATGACAAAAAATAACCGCCTGAGTTTTTAAAACCAGCGGTTATTTTCTTATACAGTAATTTTATTCCCCGTACTTTTCCTTCAACATTTCCTCAATCCTGAATGCGACCTTATACACATCGCCGCAGCCCAGCGTGATTATCATATCGCCGCTTTCGGCGTTGTCTGCAACATAGCGTGCCACTTCTTCAAAGGAAGGGAACCACTTGCAACCGGGAATCTTAGCCGCAAGGTCGGCAGAGTAGACGTTGTATGTGTTCTTTTCACGGCTGCCCATTATCTCGGTAAGCACTACCTTATCCGCAATTTCAAGCGCAGAGGCAAAATCATCCATAAGCGTGAAGGTTCTCGAATAGGTGAACGGCTGATGTACAGCCCATACACGCTTGAAATCCTGCATAGCCTTTGCCGTCTTTAACGTTGCGGCTACTTCGGCAGGGTGATGAGCGTAATCGTCAACAACGGTTATGCCTCCGATAGTCGCAAGACGTTCAAATCTTCTTCCGGCACCCCAGAATGTGCTGAGTCCTTTATTGATGTTTTCGGGTGTAACTCCCGTAGCAAGTGCGGCGGCACAGGCGGCTACCGCATTAAGCACGTTATGCGCACCGGGAACGTGTATTGAAATACGCTCGATCTTCTTACCGTTTTCCATAAGGTCAAAGTCGGTCTGAAAATCTGATATACGCTTGATATTTTCCGGGTAATATCTGTTCTTGTCGGTCTTTCCGAATGTGATGATCTGCTTGTCGAAGCCCGATGCCTTAACCGCTCTCATCGTGTTTTCATCATCGCCGTTTACGACAAGAATGTCGGTTGTATTATCGCAGAACTTCGTGAATGACGCTCTGAGATTATCCATCGTCTTGAAGAAATCAAGGTGGTCTGCGTCAATGTTCAGTATTATAGAAATATTGGGGAACAGGTGCAGGAACGTATTTGAGAATTCGCACGCCTCGCATACCATAACATCGCTTGAGCCTGCCCTTCCGCTGCCGCCTATAGCTTTCAGCTTTCCGCCGATAACGGTAGACAGGTCAACGTTCTGCGCAAGATACATATGCGTCAGCATTGAAGATGTTGTTGTCTTGCCGTGTGTACCTGATACGCATACAGCCTTATTGTACCAGCTTGTAACAAGTCCGAGCAGCTCACAGCGTTCTACGGTCTTTACACCGCTTGCTTTAGCGGCGATAAGCTCAGGATTATCGCTCATTATAGCCGCAGTGTATACTATAAGGTCAGCACCCTCTATATTTTCGGCTCTCTGCCCCATATATACGGGTATCCCCATATTGCGTACCGCTTTTAGCGTTTCTGTTTCGTTATTGTCAGAGCCTGTAAGATAAAAGCCCTTGCTGTGAAGTATCTGCGCCAGCGGATACATACCGCTTCCGCCTATGCCGATAAAATGAACGTGCTTTTTTCCTGTAAGGAAATCTTCCATTGTACTCCTGTCCTTTCAGTCAATAGAGTTAATTATATGCGGTCGCTCAGCCGAGTATCATCTTTGCTTTAAGTAAAGCGAGCTGTGTCTTTCCGTCCTCGATTTCGCCGTTCATAACCATTTCAACGGCTTTATCAAGCGGTATCTTCACGACCTCAAGAAATTCGTCATCGTCAAGGTTCTGCTTTCCACCCTCAAGTCCTGTCGCAAGGTACATATGCGTTATCTCCTGACAGTAGGCCGGTGTAGGAATCATATATCCCATATATCTGAACTGCTTGCAGGTGCAGCCTGTTTCCTCCTGCAGCTCTCTCCTGCCGGCTTCTGCATGATCTTCGCCTGCGTTGAGCTTTCCTGCGGGAATTTCCATAAGTACCTTCTGGAACGGGTATCTGAACTGCCTTACAAACAGGACATCTCCCTCATCAGTAACGGGAACAACGCCCACACCGCCGCTGTGGCGGATAACATCACGGGATACTATCGCACCGTTTTCAAGCTCCGCCTTATCCGAGCATACGGTGAGAATCTTTCCCTCGTACTTTACTTCACTGTCGATCGTCTTTTCAAATAAATGCATATTGTCCTCTTTTCTGCGGTTTATTCTGCTGTATCGTCATCGGATATATCCGCATTTTCGTTGCTTTCATCACTGTCGTTATCTTCCTTGGACAGTTCACTGCTTTCAAGCTGTTCGTCAACCGTTTTTTCTATCGTCCTGATATATGCGTTATGATTTATAACGGTATCAAGCTGTTGCTGTTCGTACAGATGAACATTGGGGTTCGGCTTATATCTGAATACCTTTTTCAGAACGATGTAATATATAACGATAATTAATGCCGCTCCGACCGTGCAGACAACGCCTGCCTTAAGTCCGGGTGTGACATAATTGAATTCTATATTGCATTCGCCTGCAGGTACTTTTATTCCCATCACGCCACGGTTTACCTTTTCTATCTCGGCTTTCTCGCCGTTGATCGTTGCGCTCCAGCCGCTTTCCCACGGTACAGTGAACGTAACGAATCTGTCCTCAGTGAACGAGGAAGTAGCCTTAAAGCCGTTTGCCGTAGGTGTGAACGTATCTACAGCTGTCTTTGCAAGCTCCTGTGCGTCCTTTTCAAATGTATCATAGTTGAAATCGGAATATCTGTCGGGTTCAAGCTCAGGCAGAATATCGCCGTATTTTTCGATCTGTTCATCTGTCAGCACGACAGCACGGGCGAGCATATTGTCACGGTTACTCTTAGCAACCTTTTCGTACTCGTCATCTGAAATATAGAAGCTGTTCGAATAGCCTATCGGGATATATGCCTTGTTCTTGAATATAGTAAATCCGTCCTGCTCGTCAATCTTTTCAAAGTTCTTGAGATTTTCAAGTAACGTTACCGTATCGCTGTACTCCAGCTTGTAGCTTTGAATAATGAGATATTTTGTGGAATTTACCGAGCGCATAGCGTAATATGATCCGTCGGGATCGGTATTTACCGAACGGTTGAATCCCATTCCGCTGTAGTACTCAAATGCAGAGCCGGGAAGAATGCTGTGGAAGCTGCGGAAGCCGTACATTCCCCACAGCATATTTGCGTTATTGGTAACTCCGTAGGTTTCTACCCTGTAGAAGCTGTCATCGTCAAGCTCTATCGTAGCGTTTACAATATTGTTGTAATCGCCCACCTTCGGACCTATCGCTCTGCCGTATATCAGCGTGTAGTACGAGAAGCCAAGGCACGCAACCATAGTAAAGCAATAGGATTTTTGCAGGAAGTTATTTGTTCTGATCTTCGCTTTGTTTCTTACAAGGAGGAAGCATACTAAAATTGCGGTTATTGCAAGAGCGACGGAAATCCAGAACGGCAGCTTCTCATTAGGCAATTTGAAAAGCTCGGTCACCTTTGTTGTTGTCGTATCTCCCGTGCCGATATCGACTATGTCCTTCGATACCTCAGACGGAAGTATTCCGACCATAGATATAAGCACTACGGCAAATCCACACCACTTAAGGCCGTACTTCATATCTATCTCGCTGTTTTCAAGGGCATAAGCCGTCATAAAGCAAGCGACAAGTATCGGCATATAGAACCAGCGTGTGTAATAGTTGTTGTTGAAAAGCACGAAGCTGGAATTAAGAACGGGGATAAGCGCAAACAGAAGGCATATCGGCATAAGCCACTTTGCCCAGTGTTTTTTCTTGTACTTGATGAACGATATGACACCTGCCATAGAGAAAAGCGGAAGATATGCCGATACGCTTGCCCATCTTGCCGATGAATCGGGGAAGAAGTTCTGCCTTGCAGGAATATCCGCAGGGAAGAACAGGCTCTGGAAAATCAGTCCGTATCTCTGTGCGGGATTATGGAATACGAGATTCCATCCGTTTAAAGTATTGCTTGAACGGGGCGTATCTATACAGGTCAATATTGCAGGAACAAACATTGCGCCTGCAAGCGCAACGCCGATGACAGATTCAAACGCAAGCACAAGGAACGTTTTAACCGTAATCTTGAACTTGGGGTCGGTGAGCCTGCACAGAAAATAAATCACAAGGAAAATACATTCTCCGATAAAGAAGAAGTAGTTTACAAATGCGTTGAGCGCAACAGTAAGCGCAAAGAATACTCTCCTCTTGTTTACTACGGTTTCTTCAAGGGCTATAAGCATAAGAGGGAATACTACCATAGCCTCGTGGAAATGGTTGAAGAACACATTGTACATCGAGAAGCCGGAGAATGCGTACAGCAGTCCGCCGATAAGCGCCGACTGCGGCTTTCTTACAAATCTTCTGATATATGAGAAAGCAAACAGCGAACAGCACGATATTTTAAGCACCAGCAATGGTGCCATAAGATATTTTGCAAACTCCGCCGGGAACGGCATACTCAGCCAGAAGAACGGGCTTCCGAGCGTATAGAACGAATATGAACCGATGAAGTTTGCACCGAGATCCGTCTGCCAGCTCCACATAAAGCTGCCGTTTTTGATTGCCTGATTGCAAAGTGTATAAAAAGGTATCTGCTGAGCGTTATAATCGCCGTAATAGATGAAATATCCGCCGTCTATGAGAACAAACGGCAAAAAGAGTATAACACCCATTATCATTGCCATAAAGAACGCTTTTCGGTAGTATAGCTTTTCAGATTTGTACATTCCGTGTTTCCTTCCGTGATGAAGAATATATAGGCCGTTTAATACAGCACAGCGCCGTATTTTTCAGCCATAGCCTCCAGCTTTTCAGGCTCTATAAGTGATTTTCTGTCTATTATCGCTCTGCCCTGATACAGCATAAGCGCCATCTTGAGCGAGATCTCGTCATCCGATAAAAACGCTACAGGCAGTGTAGCCATGTGCATATTTCTGCCGAAGTCGATAGCGTCGTCCGGAGAGTTTATGCTTACTGTCAGGACATCATAGCTTTCGCCGCACATCTGTGCAATGTCGTCCTCCATATAAGGACCGCATTCAACCGCAGGCGAGAACTCCGTTGTTTCGGGGTCTAAGAAGAACATCTGATTTTCGGTCGCAAGTGCAAGAGAGGTATCCTGCTTTTCAACGGGATTTATCTCGGATGCATCAAGAGATGCAAACATTTCACGCAGTGCGGCGATATGCTCTTTTCCCGTACCGCAGCAACCGCCTGCAATCTCAGCGCCGCTCAGAACCGACTTCTTTACGGCGAATGCGAATTCTTCGGGCGATATGCTCTGCCTTTCGCCGTCCTGTTCATATACGGCGCTCGGCTTTACTATAAGAGGAATTTTCGCATACGGAGCAATCTCGGAAATAATATCGGGGCAAAGATCTGCCGAGGTACAGTTAAGACCGAATGCCGATATACCCATAGCCTGCAATACAAGCAAGGTGCACAGCACATTTGTGCCTATTGCGGTTTCTCCGTCCTCGTCAACCTTCATTGTTGCTATTATCGGCTTGTTTTCCTTTTTGCAGGCAAGCACGGCGGCTCTCATATTCCACAGTGCAGGCACAGTTTCGATAACAAACATATCACAGTAAGGCGATAAAGCCTTTACCTGCTGTCTGTAGACCGACATTATCTCGGTAAACGTGTAGTCGCCGTAAGGCTCTATGTAAAGTCCCGTTGACGACAGACAGCCTGCAATGAGCGCCTTTTCGTGAAAGCTGTCATAGGTTATCTTTGCGGCGGCGGCATTAAGCTGTTCTGTTTTGTCCTCGACACCGTATGCCTTCAGATTCTCACGGTTTGCACCGTGTGTTGCGGTGTAGAGTATCTGCGAGCCTGCGTCAAGAAAGCCCTGCTGAAGCTGCGTAAGGGCTTCGGGATGCTCGCAGACAAACTGAGCCGTTGAAATGGTATGGTCATAGCCGTATTTTTCAAGTCCTGTGCCGGTACCGCCGTCAAGCAGTATCGGCAATCGTATAGGTATATCCTGACTGACGGGATTGCTGTCCATATTGATTCCTTTCTGAAGTTACATTTTTTCGGGTGCATCGACCTTAAGCAGATCGAGCAGATTCTTGAATACTGTCTTTGTGGCAACGCACAGAGAAAGTCTTGACTGAAGGATATTCTCCTCCTCGCCCTTTATCTTGCAGTTGTCGTAGAACTTGTGGAAAAGCTGTGCAAGGTCGCACAGATACTTTGTTATCTTTGAAGGATTATAATCCTTTGCCGCTTCGTTTATACAGTTCGGCAGAGCCGCAATATGACGTATAAGCGCAAGCTCTGCGGGGTGATTGAAGTTAAGTTTCGATACGGGAATGTTGCTGTAGCCTGTGCCTTCTTCTTCCATACGGCGCAGAATGCTGCATATTCTTGCGTGAGCGTACTGAACGTAGAACACGGGGTTGTTTGAGCTTTCCTCAATGGCAAGCTCAAGGTCAAATTCAAGGTGAGTGTTGGGATCTCTTAAATTGAAGAAGAATCTTGCCGCATCTATCGGTACTTCGTCAAGAAGTGTCGAAAGCGTTATAGCCTTGCCTGAACGCTTTGACAGCTTTACCGTTTCACCGTTTCTGACCAACATTACCATCTGCATTATAACGATATCAAGCTTGCTTGCGTCAACGCCGAGCGCTGTCAGGGCGGCTTTCATTCTTGCGATGTATCCGTGGTGGTCCGCACCGAGAATGTCTATCGCCTTGTCAAAGCCTCTTGTAACAAGCTTGTTGTAGTGATATGCAATATCGGGTACGAAGTAGGTAGGGATACCGTTTGCACGGACAAGAACTCTGTCCTGATCGTCACCGAAATCGGACGCCTTGAACCAGATCGCACCGTCCTTTTCGTATGTCTGACCCTTTTCTGTCAGCATATCAACGATCTGCTTTACCGCACCGCTCTTGTGAAGCGAGCTTTCTCTGAACCATGTGTCGTATACGATACGGTATTTCTGAAGATCCTTCTCAAGTCCGTCTATGTTGAGCGGCAGAGCATATTCTACCAGTGCGGACTTACGGCTTTCCTCATCTGCGTTTACAAACTTGTCGCCGTTTATCTTATAGAAATTATATGCGTGTTCGATTATGTCAACACCCTTGTAAACGTCCTCGGGCATAGGGAAGTTTTCTTCATCTTCAAATATCTTGCGGCATACGTCATCATCGCCGTATGATGCGATGACATCGGACTTGTTGCCGTCCGCTATCTGCATATATCTTATAGACAGCGATTTGCCGAACTTTTCTATCTGGTTTCCTGCATCGTTTACATAGAATTCACGCTCTACCTCATAGCCTGCAAACTGAAGTACGGAAGATAAGCTGTCGCCGAGTGCGCCGCCTCTTGCGTTACCGATGTGCATAGGGCCTGTGGGGTTTGCCGATACGAATTCAACAAGCACTCTCTTGCCCTTGCCAAGCTCGGTCTTACCGTAGTCGCTGCCGCTTGAAATAACCTCGCCGACAGTTTCGTTGAACCATAAGGGGCTTATAAAGAAATTCAGAAAGCCGGGTCCTGCGACCTCAATCTTTTCGAATACTGTGCCGTCAAGCACTGCGGCATCGGCTATCATCTGACATATTGCTCTCGGATTGTTTCTGAGTGCCTTTGCACTTGCCATTGCGGCATTGCAGGAGAAATCTCCGTGTGATACGTCTGCAGGACGCTCAACATTGAAAGCCGGCAGGGGTACTGCCTCTATCTTGCCCTCGGCAACAAGTCTGCCTAGTGCGTTCATTACCGTTTCCTTTACCTGCTGTTTAGCAAGCTCTATCATATTGTTCATCAGTTACACTCCTTGACATTTATAAACATTTCATTTTCCGACATATAGCTTGAATTGATGTCGAGCGTATATTTAAGATATATTTCTCCGCCCGTTTCTGCAAGCTCGTTTCTTATTTCATCAGTGCATACGCCTATCATAAAGTCGCCGAACTCCGTACCGTAATGGCAGTGGTGCTTCTTTCCTTTTTCTATGAACAAGGAACTGATGGCTTTGCCGCTCCTTGTCATAGTCACCATTTCATCGGTCACCTCAAGCGTCACTGAGCTTCCGGCAAAACCGGTAGCCTCGCTTTCATCGTAATACAAACGGAAGCCGTTCTCGGTGCTTTCCATAGCACCGAATGTAAACAACTCGGTGGAATCCTTATCCTGATCTACCGTCTGCGTACTTTTTATCGTAATACATACGTTCTTTTTCATTTATTATCCGTTGTTCCTTTCAAAGCCTCAATCGAGGTCAACTACAGCACCGATGAGCATTCTCAGCATTTCCTCGTAGCTGTATGCGCTTTCTGTCACAAGCCTTGTGAATATGCTCTGTCTGTCAAGGCCGGGTATTCCTCTTACACGTCTTACATAGACCTCTCCGTCATTGTCAAGCACCATATCAACTCTTGCAAAGCACTTGCAGGAAAGTGCATCATAAGCGGCTCTTGCTGTCTGCTTTATCTTGTTCTGAGTAAGGCCGTCCAGCTTAGCAGGCACTTTAAGCTCCGACGTAGACGCTATATATTCGGACAGCTTATCAATGCTGTCGTCCGTTCTTACAAGCTCGCCTATCGCTACCCGCTCATCGTGATGCTTTGCGCCGAGTACGGCACAGGTAAGCTCTCTGCCTTTAACGGCACTCTCGGCTATGATATAGGGGTGGTGCGAAAAGCTCGCCTTTATCGCTTCTTCAAGTTCCTTTTCATTTTCTGCCCTGCAGGCGCCGACCGATGTTGAACAGCTTGTCGGTGCGGTGTATATCGGGAAGCTCAGCTTGCCGGTTATCTTTTTTATCGCCGCCGTCATATCGTTCATCTCACTGCGGTGCAAGGTTACGTTCTCGATAACCTTTATGTTGCTGTCGGACAGCACAAGATCCATTATGCGTCTGTCGTTGCACAGTGCCGCCGCCGCAAAATCGTTGCCGATGACGGGAAGGCCTGCCAGCTTGCATAAGCCCTGTACCCTGCCGTCCTCGCCGTATTTTCCGTGAAGCACGGGGAACACGGCATCTATACGGTGAATTGTGCTTTCGCCGTCGGAAATTATCTTTATAACGCCCTTGTTCGTCATATCGGGGCTAATTACGCACGAACAGCAGTCGCTGTCCTGCTCCCAGCTCCCGTCTTTTATATTCTCATAGCTACCGGGATAAAAAAGCCATCTTCCTGCTCTTGTGATGCCTATTGCAAGCGGCTCGATCTCCTTGGGTAAGGAACTGAGAACGCTGTATGCGGTATGCAGTGAAGCGGCATGATCAGCGGACGCACCGCCGAACAGCACGGCTATTCTTTTCTTTGCCATAGCTCTTCCTCTTCTTTCGTTCTTTATATGCAATAATACAATTAAGTATATCACATTCTGCTTTCAAGTTCAAGTATTAACGTGTAAATTATAAATAGTATCGGTAGGATTACAATAGAAGTGTGGCACAAAAAAGAAAAAAGAGTGGCGGAAAAGCCAAACCTGTGTTACAGTTAAGTTGAGCAAAAAACAAGTAACAGAAGGTAAAGCAAATCTGCCATGAATACGGTAACATAAATCGCCCGTCGCCGTCAAGCGATAAAAGAATGTTCATTAAAAATAGGAGTAACAAAGGCAACAAGGAGGTACAATGTAAGTCGGCAATTCATATATTGCCGGCAGAAACGGTACGACAGAACACTTGAATTGTCAGAAAACAAATCACACAGCCGAATAGTCACTCAAATCAACATACCGAAGAGGAAATAAAGCTAATAAAGGATATGCGGAAAATGAACAAGAATTCAGGCTTGACAGTGTTCCGGGGCAAAGCGTTCCTATACTTCTTATACGTTTTGCTCTTTTGAGGATTTCAAAAAACAACTTGCTGTTCACAACAGGAAATACAACAATTTTCCTATTCGCCCTCTTGATTGGAAAACTTCTGCTTTTGTTGTTAAAGCTTGCTTGACTGTCGGCAAAGTTTTTTGATTTTTTTGTAACGCATCATTGACAAACCAACACCTTCGGTCATAAAACGAAATTGAAAGCAGTTGACAAGAGGGATTTATTGTGCTATAATATTTAAGCTGTATTCAGATAATAGCAGTATCGAGGTGTAGCGCGCCTGCTTTGGGCAAAAAACGTGAGCGCTGCCGGTGGCAGAAAAAGCGAGCGTTTTTAGGCGCAGCGGTCGGAATGTCTAGGCTCACTATTGAGCCGAAGAGATTACGGAAACCGCAAGAGGGCGGACAAAGCAGGGAAGAAAACAGAGATATAAGAAAAAAGTTGATATAAAAATATCGAGGTGTAGCGCAGGTGGTAGCGCGCCTGCTTTGGGAGCAGGATGCCGCAGGTTCGAGTCCTGTCACCTCGACCACAAAGGTACGGTAGCAATGATACAAATTGCTACCGTACTTTTTAATTATTCCATATGAAAATCCCTTGATATAAAGCCAAAAGCGAGGTTAGTGGGTTCAAATGTGAACCTGCCGACCTCGCTTTTTTTCGTTTATGGAGTTTCTGGCAAACGCTGCCGCCGGAAAAAGTGAACCCACTCTGCCGAACCTTTTAATTTTTCATAGAATAATTAAAAGGTTTAATCCGCTGTAGCGTTGTCCTCAATTTCCTTAAGTGTACGACCATCCTTTGCCTTCCATGTACGAGGGCCGCTTGCGCTATAACCAAGGACGAATTCAGCAGCCGCGGAGGAGCTGGAGAACAATATGTCTTCCGTAGTGGTCATATTTTCAACCTTACCATCTGCAAAAATCTTGTCTCGAAGTTTCTTCATTCCAGCACTGAGCGATTTTGCTGATGTCTTTTCATTCACTACGGCTCCCTTGAGAACTACAAAGCCCTCAGAGGTCACCATGCCAGTAGCAGATGTGTTGCCCGTGTTAATGAATAATTCCTCATCATCGACAGCGACGGCATCAGTACCGATTTGCAGCAATGGGTCTAAAACTTTATATCCCAAAGCGTTGATGAGAATTTTTACATTATCCACGAATTCTTCCATTACAGCAACTTGGGACTCTTTCATCACCGTATTACGATATGTATTCTTGGTTAGTACCATATAGCGCTTGCAGCTTCTCGCAATCTCAACGAACCGATTTTCGAGATATCGGATAAGTGCCTTGTTAAGGTCTCTGCCCACAAAAATCACAGCTGTGTTCCAGTAAAACTTTTCTTTTTCGGACTGATAATCACGCAGGTGCTGCACAAGACGCTCTTTTACATTTTCTGCTTCGCCAATATAAACGGAATCCGCACCGTCGTCCTCTTTGCAAAACAGGAAATAGACTCCTGCTTGGGAAATATCAGCACGACTGCATGAAGCCACCTCGATACGAGGGAGCTTTATGGCTTTACCGTTCCAGTTGGATAATTCTGCTGTTATTAAGCTGTCTGCTGTACCGTTTACGAGGAACAGCTCTATTGATTTCCCGTATGCCATTGGAGAAACCTCCCTTACTTAGTCATTCATGTTGCCGCTGCCTTTACTACCACCGAACACACATCTGTGTACATTAAAGGTCGAACAGCTTACGCATTTCAGCATCCATCGTTCCGTTCTTTGCGTATTCCAGCGTATCGCAGAGGCGGATATTGTTTTTAGCAATGCGTATCTCATCGCTGAATCCGAGGATGTACCGCAGGCAGATCCGATATATGATCTCCGTCGGAGCGCAACCGAATACCTGCTTGGCAAAGATGTGATTCAGCCTCTCGGCATCATCGGGGTACAACGCCTTCATGCGCTTGCTCTGATAGAGCCGTGTCACGATCTCCGTCACATACATTCCCGACTTCATATAGAGGTCGGCAAATGTCGCATCGGGATCGTCAAAGCAGCCGGGGTTTTCCTGCTCCAGCCTGTCCACCATGTCCTTCACGACCTTTTTCGGCGTGAATATCTGGTTCGTGCGCTGGGGAGGAATGAAATCAAAGATATCTCCCTTGTGGTCTGGCTCAAAATAGTTCGCAAGCTCGGCACGTTTTTTCATAAACTCCTGCACGGCATCGTTGAACACGACCTCGTCAAACAGGTGCCCATCAAAGTGCTTCTGCTCGCCGCTTTCCGATACATAGTCGCCGCCGTCGCGCAGCATACGGAACTGGTCGAGCGTCACGCCCTGCCCATTCTGCGGATTGACGGTGACCTCCCAGAACACCTCGTCCGGTACAAGGGTGTCAAAGTTCGCAAGTGTGGTATTTTCATCACCATAGGCCATGAGGAATGCCGGGATCGTACGGGAGAATCCGCGCAGATGGTCGCGGACGCTGCCCTCGATAGAATCCTTTTCTGCATTCAGCTTTTCGGTTTCTACCGTTTCGACGATGGTTTCCGCAGCCTTTTTCACAGTCTCATCGCTATGGAGCTTCCTGCCGATGTTGTCGACCATATCACGGTAGCCCTGGAGACGCCTTGCGGCATACTCTTCATCAATTTGCGTGATCTCCGCCATTGTGGCTCCGGATTGCTGTGCCTCCTGGATTCTGTCTTCGCGCTCTTTGGCAAGCTGATGATCCCGAATCGTGTAATCGCCGTACTCACGGGTTACGACGGTATCTGTTGTTTCCTGTATTCTGCGTTCCAACTGTTTCTGAGTTGACTTTTTCAAATCGCCACCATACTGCGCTCTTGCGGAGTCCATAAGTGTGTCTGCGATCGGCCTTGAGAACTGTTCGCGGAGAGCCTTTAACTCATCCTTCTTGGGATTCGGCGTCAGTTCCACATTTCTCTGGATCTCCTCCACGGCTGACGCCAACTGATCCTCAACGTCTGCATAAACCTTATCACCGAAAAGCTCGCTTGCCGTTCCGATGACCTGCTCTCTCGGAATTTCGACTTCGCCGTTCTCGTTCAGGTTGAGGGAGTCTGCCGTAGTCTCATCCACAGCCGCAGGAGCAAGCGCCTTCGGTTCTTCGATTGCCTGCATATTGTTGATGATGTCGATGATCTCCTTCGGTGCTCCGAAAATACCGCCGATGTTCGCAAATAGGAAATTTGACATAAAGCCGCGCTCCACAACCTCTCTTGCGTGGATATGGCGCGGGATCGTAAGAACCTTTTCTGCGTCAAGCTCTATCATAGAGCCTTCCTCATCTTCGCCGTAAACCGGGAAGAAGTTCAAAAGCTCTCTGACGTGCTGTTTGCGGCTGTCAAAGTCGCCCTTGTCGCCGGAGGTTTCCGGAATCAGGTCATTGGCAAACTGCTCAAAAATCGTAAGGGTACGGGCAGGGTCAAAATCGAACACATAGGCGTTCTGTTTTCTGTAGGAATTACCGTCTTTATCATGAAACAGACACGGATTCTGCGCGCGGAAAGCCGCCTGCATATAGAGAGCAGGACTGGCCATGTTGGAGAGCATGAGAACCGCCGTCCATTCGGGGATCGTTACGCCGGTCGTCAACTGTCCCACGGATAAAGTGATGGTTTTATCGTGTTCCGAGATCGCCTTTGTCACCTTGTCAAAGGACTTCTCGTTCTCATCGTCATCATCTAATTTCCCGTCACCCGCCGCAAGGATGATCTCGTAGTCCTTGAATATCGGATGGAGCTTCAGCTTTTTGGCCAGAGCCTTTGCGCTGGCAACTCGATTCAGAATCCAGAAGGTGTGCTTCAGTTCGTCCCGCAGTTCGGGCGTTGAGAACGGGAACTTATCCTGCCGTGTCATAGCGTCAAGGAACTTATCCACGTCTGCGTCATGCACAAACTTCCCGGACTCGTTCGTTTCGAAAAACTCGTTCAGATCAAAGGCAAATTCTTCAATATCATCATCCGCAAGCTAGATACCTTTTCTCACTCTGTCACGGACAATGTCGGACATCTGATAGGTAAAAAGGGACAGTCTGGGCAGCTTGGCATAGGGATTCTCGATCTCGCTGGAAGCATCCCAGTCGCGCTTCTTTTTCTGCTCATCGGCATACGTCCAGTTGTAGATGGCGCTCTCCGGGAACTTGTCGTTCGCCAGCGCCTTAAACGGTGTACCGGAAAGATGCAGCGTCCACTTGCGGCGAATATGGTTAAAGGCGGTGTCGGTCTTATAGGTATCGACTCCCTCGTGGGCTTCATCCACAATAAGGACATCCCATGTCAGCCCTTTCTCTGCGCTGAGTTCCGACAGCTTATCAAAGCGTCCGCCGAAGTAGATGGAGCCCTTCAAATCCTGCAGGCTGACAAATTCAATGCAGCCCTTTGTATTCTCATCGAGCTTTGCTATGTATTCCTCACGGCTGTAGACAAACTTCCTGTCCTTGATCCCGTCCACATTGCTGACAAAGAGATAGCCGGACTGCGGGCCGAAAAAGGTCTCATAATCCTGATACCAGGAATTGGCGATGGCGGGGCGGTTCGTCACGATGAGAATATTTTTTGCGCCGAGCTTCATGCACAGGTCATAGGCGGAGAGGGTTTTGCCAAAACGAGGCTTTGCGTTCCAGAGGAATTCGGCATTCTCACGGCTGCGGAAATAATCCGCCGTTCTCTGCACAGCCTCCGCCTGTTCATCACGGAGCCTGTACGGAATCACTGCATCGGCATCATCCTCCGACACCACACCGTGATTCTGCGTGAAGTCGATAAAATTACCGCGGGCGGCATTCGGCTCGATCCGGAACCACTCCGTCCCGGCCTCGCGGGAAATACCGAGCTTCTTCAGGTAGGCGTGGAAGTCCTTATCCGTAAAGGTTCCGTACGGCTCTGTCATATAGGCGGCACGCATTGCCCACCAGGTCTTGTGCGCGACTCCCACCGTGTGGGTCTGCTCCTTAATGCGGGTTTCAACATCCCGCTCGGTAAAGCCGATTTTCGTCCAGCCGTCATGTACCGGTACTCCGGGAGTGGTATAGGCATAGCACTGCGGAACGACCTTTGAGGCTGTTTTTATCTGGATCGCTGCCATTATGCCATCTCCTTTACATGAGATTCTATAAACTCGATCTCCTTTTCGTCCAAGCCATATTTGCGATACAGCTGTAAGTCAATCTCGTGAATCGACTTCGACCAGTCGATGTCGGAGGCAGGAGTGAAGTCTTGAAGGGGAATCAGCTTCCAAACACCGCGATCATTGTCTTGTGTTACTTTAAGTACGCCTAAGATAACGCGTGCAAATTTTGATTTGATATATTTCATGGCTGCGGCGGCTTCAAACTCCGTATCGAAAGAGCCAATACCGATAAATGACTGTGTATAGCCGATTAACGGCTCGCCGATTAACGGCGTAGACAAAACCTCACCTAATGCACCTGAACCATTTGCTCGCGGAACAAGGACTTTCCATTTGTCAATGTTTTCATGAGACATATCGACATACTTCAACGGAATGTACTTCCATGTACGCTTGTTCTTCAGAATGCCTAACACCTTTATATCATCGGTACCTTTGGGGGTATCTGTAAAAATTTTAATCTTGTCAAATGCATTATTTCTAAAACGCTTATCTCTCCCGTTTGAGCCAATGATACTTTTATATTCCGAATAATCTGCATACAAAGCGTCCAAATCAAAACGCACCTGTGTATACACTATTGATGCAACACTATAGGCCTCATCAGAAACAGCAGCTTTATTTACGATACCGTTCAGTTCAGGGAAAGCAGTAAAAGTTCCAATTTTACCGAAGGCTTCGCCCTCATCTCGGTAAGTGATTGCAATACCGCCTTTAATATCTGTATTTGGGAAGACCTTTGTGCAATCAGCTTCATACTTCATAACTTTAAAATGCTCGTCATTAAGCATTTTTTCGTTCCATACCTTTGGCGTACTTCCTGCATTAAAGAGAAAACGAGCAGGGTGGATGAGTTCCACTTTTTCTGCCACCTCGTAAGTAGCGTCCATAAAATAGTTATAGACAGGCTTTGCAAAGTTACCGTTATCTCCTGAATTCTCAAAATCCTCGTTATAGGGCGGATTCCCAATCACATAATCAAACAGTTTCTTTCCCATAACTCACATCTCCTTCAGCTTTTTGAAAAGTATGGAGTTTTTGCTTCTCCAGTCAAATATCCTGCACGGCACGGCTTCCGGCTCATCGTCTTTTTCGTCACCCATATCCCCGAACATATCAAAGAGCGTGATCTGACGAAACTCTTCATATGGCTTTCCGAGCGGAACGGTGTCCTTCAGCCCGTCCATCTGCCATATGTTCCAGGCGATCTTATTTGCCATCTGCCGCAGGAGCTTGTCATCCGGCCGTCGTTCCCAGCGCTCCTCGTAGTAGTCCGTAAAGGTCAGCAGCAGATTGATCCGCGCTATCAGCACATTGTCGCCCTGATACTCATATCCGTAGCAGGCCTCAAATGCCCGGAGCGTCCATTTCAGCCAGTCGTCATAGTCTTCCGTATTCTCATTTACTATGCGCAGCTTCCGGTCAAGCATTCCGATGCGCCGCACGGGCGGGACGATCAGCTCTCCCGTCGATACATCATACCGGGAAACCAGATACGGCGCCTCGCCGCAGGTGATCTCCAGCCGGCGGGAGTCCACATAGTGCTGCCACTTCTTTTTTTTCGGAAATTCGATTTTCCCCTCCGACACTGTCCAGGTATGGTCGGCATTCTCCGTGTTAAACACGCCGCTCCGGCCGAACCAGTCCTCATCGCAGTGATTGTTCATCTGATTGCAAAGCCATGCTGGCGTGAACACCTCTGCTTTTTTCCTCGTTCGCTGCGCCTGTGCCTCCTGCGACTTCTGGATGCGGGGGCGGATGAGATCGGTTCGGCGCAGGATGGCGTTCGCGTCCAGCTGCACCTTGTCCGTGAATTCTTCACCAAACTCCGCATAAGTGTCGGTCGCCCATATGATGTTCTTTTTTGTCGTTTTATCTTGAAGCAGCACATCCAGCACCTGCGCAACAGGATAGCTGCTGATATCAATCAGCTTTTCCACAGGAGAACCCCCCTCCTTTTATGCATTCTTCTCTTTATCCTGTTGGAGGGGAATTCGCTCCATAATGTCTTCAATATTGCAATCAAGGGCTTCACAAATCCGGAGCAGGACATCTGTTGTGACATTTTCACAACGACCCATTTTTGCAATCGAAGCAGCGGAAACATCGCTTATTTCTTGCAGCTCTCCTTTTTTCATGTTGCGGTCGATCAGCATTTTCCAAAGTCGGTTATAAGAAAATTCGGACTTAAATTCTTTTTTACGCTTGCTCTGTTTCATCTTGTCTCTCCTTGTTCCATGCCCATCCGAAAAGCTCATTGCCTCCTGGAGATAATTGCAGCACGGCGTTTTCTTCCACTAATTTACGGGTCTCCTCATCATAAGCATCAAGGGTATCATACGCCATAAACACCTGTTTGTTCTGATCCTTTTGATTGTGGTACACCCTAATAATAGCAGAGAATACCGCTCTCTCTATGTTCTTAAGCAGCACGGAATCGTGAACCACAAACGGAACGGGGGCAACGGCCATGTTGGCAAGGTCAAAGGTAATGAGACCGCGGTACTGCGCTCCGGTACCTCCGTCGTTTGGTGTGTTGAATGCGTACTTGTTCAGCTTTTCAAGCCTGAGGACAGGCGGCATATGAGTTGCATCGCCTAAAATCTCCAGGGTTATTCTGCCCATCTCCTGATTAATAGTACTTTCAATAGCGAGAAGTTCGTCAGCTATTATAGTATCCCTTGTTGCGGCGTAATCGGCAGCAACCCGCTTCAAACGCTGCAGTTCATCATAGTTTTCATTTGCCTTTCTTAAGTTGATCAGTTCAGTGGTGATCTGCGCATATTCCCGCAGGATCGCCTGTGAGACATTCGGAACATTTTTGATCTCGGTGATCTGCTCCTTAATTGCGGCTATTTCGTTGCCCAGCAACACATAGGTAGTGGCGAGACTTCTCTCTGTTTCTGTGAATTCCTGTGTTAGGATTTTAGTCAACTTCTGGTGAAAACTCTCTATCTCTTCCAATGTGTGAAATTCCTCATTGGGGAAGAAACGTTCCAAATCGGTAAATGTTTTCTTGAAGCTACGTCTTTCGCCAGTCATGTCACGGCGCACGGAATTCAGCTGTGTTTGAATCAACGCCCTCTGTCTTCGGTAATTTATAAGAGCTTCATTCAGCTCCGAGAGTCTCTGTGCAGTCATACTATCAAGGTCAAGAAGCCCACGATTATTGTCATCGATCAGAATTCGTTCCTGCTGTTCAAGTTCGGTGATCCTGGCTTCGTTTGCCTCTTTTTCCTTATCATTTTTTGCGGCACGGATATGATTGTATTCCTGCGTAGACTTACGAAATGCTTCTTTTTCATCTTCAGCCACAGCGGCCTGCTTTATCTGTGCCTCGACAGATGAGTATCTGTCAAATAGGCGCATATATCCTTTGATCGCGTCGGCCGTCTTCTCGTCTTTGGAGGAGCGCAAAGGGCGCTCTTCATCCAAAGTGTCTCTTTTATAAACTCGAATAAACCTTGCGATTGCTCCACGCCAAGTTATCCCCTCTGCTGACAAGGCATAATGTTCGCAGAGAAATTCTCCATACTGCTGAAGTGATAGCGGATCTTCATCCGGCAATGCTTGATATTCAGCGTCACATTTCACGACATTGTTATAGTCGACCGTGTTTCTTGAAAAGTAGTACGTCTGTCCATCAAAGCTGAAGGCAAAACAAATGGTATGTTCCTTGACATTCTCCTGAACATCAACGCATTTTTTGACATAGTCTGAACCACCAAATACAAAGTCCAGAATCATGAGAAAAGTGGATTTTCCGATGGAGTTTGAGCCGTTGTCATCTCCAAGAACGGCGTTAAGTCCGGCATGAAAACGGATCGGTTCTCTGGTTTTGCCGTTGCTGACAAATTTATCGCACCTTACTTCAACCAACATAGTGAAGCACCTCCCCGTCGATTTCTATTTTATGCATGGCATAGAGACAATCTATAATCTCTACAAACTCGTCGATGCTCTGGATCTTATTCTTCCTCACCTTGGAAAACAGTTCTGATGGTGTCATATTCTTCTTTTCGAGAAGTTCAAGAATTACCGGGAATTTTGCGATACTGCTTTCTTTGTATGGCGTCACCTTATTCGGCATTTTCATTTATGAAACACCTCACAATTCTGTATAAAAAAGGATACAACGATGTTGCAAGCCAAGAGGCTTTCCGTTCCAAGCCCAGCCTTGTTTCGTATCCACTCTGATAGCTGCCTGATTACATCTTGTTGTGACAAACCGGCTTTTTCCAGCTTCATGGAACTAACTTTAATTTCGGACGCTATCATGTCAAAATCAGCATTTGAATTTGAGAAAACCTTCTCTATGTATCGGTAATAAGTTACCACTTGCATCTGTGTCTCATTTTTTAAGATAAAGTTTTCAGCATCAAACTTCTCATCTATGCGCAAAGCCTCATACTCAAGTTCGACAAGTTCCGATGCGTTTTTTATGGTGCCCAGGGCACTGAGTATAGTTCGGATATCATCTTCAAGCTGCACATCGTTTACGGACAGTTTCGCCGCATAATTCTTTGTAAGCTGTGTTTTAATTTCATGAAGTTTGCCGTACTCTTCGGCAGTAGGGCTCAGAAGGTATCGCTCTGCACAATCCTCGTCAAGGGCGATCAGATTCTCCGGCGTATCAAGCTTTATCGGAATGGGATAGACGGCAGCAAATTCTGCTGCTGTCTCTTCTTTTAGCCCTGCGGGAAAAACATGTGTAATCCTATATTTTTTTACTGCTTGCCCCTTTATAGAGTCTACCAACTTTTTGTGGCAAAGCGGACACTCGTAGTTTGCCTCGGCAAGCAAAGGAGCATCCTGATATTCAACAGTATTGCTCTGCTTCTTGTTTGGCCTGTTGAGGGCATATAAAAATACTTCTGCAAGAAATGTAGCATCATCACCAGTCTCATGGAATGCCATGAGGCTTTTCTTTTTGCTTTCAGGTATAGTCGTATCTATGCTTATCAGCTTGACCATTTTGTCAATAGTGTCATCCTTCAGATGTGGATTCAGATCCGGCATCACTTCTTTTTTGAAGTACGCAACAGTGGCATCAATAACCGCTTGCTCCATGGATGCTTGCCGGAGTCCATCGGGGACGGGGTCATCCTGACTCACAAGACGGCTAATTTTTTTGGAGCTAAGGTTGCTCGTCCAATACCCGTTATTAGAGACATATTCCTGATCGTTGATAGAACTAAGAAGAAATACGCCCGCCGCCTCCTGCTTATCGTGTGTTTTAAATCCCGGCTGCATGATTCGGATATATGAAGATATATTCAATTCATTCATCTTCTTGCTTCTCCTTTCACATACCACGGAAAAACGCTGGCAAAACAGTGGCAAAGCGGTGGCAAATACTTTTGGGTCGTGATCCGTTAAAATTTGATTGTAGTTCAGAGAGAACTCAGCCAAACCAAGCCAGCATTACATTGATGTCTTATTATACCACGTTACCACGCAGAAATCAATGCCCTTAGGTGAATATTTGTGCTTTCGCTTAGATTTCTCTCTGAATGCACCGTTAGGCAAAAGCCATTTGATCCGTGGCAATCCAGTGAGTCTGACGAAATATCACGGCCTCCTGCTGGATAGGAGCCGGACATAGGAGGCAAATGATGTCAAATGTAAGTAATGCTGACTACATAGCAAGCATCGAACAGTCCGCTTCTGCAATAGGCGCTAAGCTCGACAGCAGTGTAGTCAAATCTGTGTTTGAAAGATACGGCGCTCATGGCATTGAAGACTTAAACCCGAGCGATCTGCCCGAAGTTTTCAACGAAATATATGCCATTGAAGCTGACCTTGGCTAAGGCCAACCGCCCTGAGTAAGGCGATAAACTGCTCACCACCGGATTCTGCATCACTTGATCACTGATGGCTCAACGGCTCACGGCGGACAAGTTAATAATGACGGCTGCCTTTTGAGCGGGTTGCCGCAGACCGAAACGGAGAACATCTCTGTCGGGCTGTGGTTAGTTTTCTGCACCCTTTTTGCAGCCGAACCCGGAGTCCTCCGTTTCGAGAAATCGAAAATCGGAGGACTTTTTTATGTCAAAGAAAGACAAGCAGTACACCATCTACATCCGCTCCACGAAAGAGAGCATCCCTGTCAACAAGGAAGAATTCGATGCCTACTACCACGACATCAATATCTACCGAATCCGTCAGCAGAGGCACGGTCGCTGCGTGTGTCCCGCAAGCAAGCGGCTCACCTGCGATATGGACTGTCTGACTTGCCCCTTCCACCGCATGGGCGATACGCGTTCCCTCGATTACACCGAAACCGATGACGAAGGAAACGAAACTGCCTGGGTGGATGAAATCCCGGACGATTCGCCGTTGCTCGAAGACATCATCATCGAGGCTTCCGAAATGAAAGCTCTGTACGCTCGGCTTACGGACCTGATGCCGGAGGCAATCAAAATCGGCGAGCTGCGACTTGAGGGCTTAACCGAGGATGCCATCGGCGAACGCATTGGGATCGGCAGAAAGACCTATGCCTACAGATTAAAAAAGGTCAAAGCCGTCCTCGAAAAAGAATTCCCGGATATTTTTTGAAAAAAGTTTCCCGGATTTTTTCCGAAATGCACTCCTCATGTTCATGGGAGAGTGTAAGGAGCAAAACGATACCGCTCCTTCGGGAGGTGAAAACGAATGAACGAAGCAAAGAGAGATGCTCTGAAGCCGGAAGAAGAACTCGTTGACGTTCTGCTCGACTTCATCATCGTGTCGGCAACACTGGCAAAGAAAGTCACCCAGGCGGTGAGAGAAAAGCAAATCAAGGAAGGAGCGCACAAAGATGTCAAAAATGAGCGAACTGGATGCCGCGATCAGAGACCTGCGAACTGCGGCTGTCGCTATTAACGATGCGGCTGACACCCTTTCGGAGATGTTCAGCGGCGAGACCGCCGAAGCTCCGGCAAAACCGACCGAGCCGGTTCCCACCAAAGAAGACGTCCGTGCGATCCTCGCAGAGATGTCCAGCCGTGGCTTCACCGCCCAGGTAAAGGAACTGCTCCGTCAGCACGGCGCGGCAACGCTCTCCGGCATTGACCCTTTGGAGTACGCCGCCCTCATCAAGGATGCGGAGGGACTCGAAAATGGGTAATCACGCTCTGCTTTCCGCGTCCTCTTCCCACAGGTGGCTGAACTGCCCTCCGTCCGCAAGGCTCGGTGAGAACTACGAGGACAAGGGCAGCGACTTCGCCGCCGAGGGAACGGATGCCCACAGCCTGTGCGAACACAAGCTCAAGACGGCTCTGGGCATTCCGTCCGAAGACCCCACCGAAAACCTCACCTGGTACAACGAGGAGATGGAGGAATGTGCCAGCGGCTATGCCGCCTATGTGCTTGAACTCCTCGCCGAAGCGAAGAAGGTCACGACCGACCCCATCGTGCTGATCGAGCAGCGGCTCGACTATTCCAAATATGTCGAGAGCGGATTCGGCACCGGGGACTGCGTCCTCATCGCTGACGGCACCCTCAACATTGTGGACTACAAGCACGGCAAGGGTGTGGAGGTCTCCGCAGACCACAATCCGCAGATGATGCTGTATGCTCTCGGTGCTTTGGAAATCTTCGATGCCCTCTACGACATTGACACGGTCACAATGACCATCTACCAACCGCGCCGCTCCAACGTCAGCACCTATACCGTTTCGACCGCCGAGCTTCTCGAATGGGCAGAGACCGTTCTGAAGCCGACCGCCGCTCTCGCTTTCAGCGGTGAGGGTGAGTTCCATTGCGGCGAGTGGTGTCAGTTCTGCAAGGCGAAAGCGGACTGCCGGGAACGTGCAAAAGCGAACCTCGCGCTTGCCGCCTACGACTTCGCCGAGCCTCCGCTCCTCACCGATGAGGAGGTCGAAGAGGTTCTCGCCAAGGTTGATGACCTCGTCTCCTGGGCAAACGACATCAAGGAATACGCCCTGCAAGCCGCCATCAGCGGTAAGGCGTGGAACGGATGGAAGGTTGTCGAGGGACGCTCCAACCGCAAGTACACCGATGAAAGGCTTGTAGCCGCTGCGGTCATTGCCGCCGGTCACGACCCCTATGAACAGAAACTGCTCGGCATTACCGAGATGCAGAAAACGCTTGGCAAAGCCAAGTTTGACGAAATCCTCGGCCGCTTCATCACGAAGCCCCAGGGAAAGCCCACGCTCGTTCCGATGTCCGACAAGCGTCCGGCTATGAACACAGCGGCATCAGATTTTGAAAATTAAAGGAGTAAACGATTATGTCTAACAACACTACCAAAGTCAACAACCCCATGAAGGTCATCACCGGCAAAGACACCCGCTGGTCTTACGCAAACGTCTGGGAAGCAAAGTCAATCAACGGCGGCGCTCCCAAGTTCTCCGTCAGCCTCATCATCCCCAAAAGCGATACCGTCACCGTCCAGAAGATCAAGGCTGCCATTGAAGCCGCCTACCACGAGGGCGAAGCGAAGCTCAAGGGCAACGGCAAGTCCGTCCCGGCTCTCTCTGTCATCAAGAACCCTCTGCGTGACGGCGATACCGAACGCCCCGATGATCCCGCCTACGCAGGATGTTACTTCGTGAATGCCAACTCCACCACCGCTCCCGGCATCGTGGACGCTGACCGCAATCCCATCCTCGTCCGCAGCGAGGTCTACTCCGGCGTGTACGGCAGAGCCTCCATCAACTTCTACGCTTTCAACAGCAACGGCAATCGCGGTATTGCCTGCGGTCTGAACAACCTTCAGAAGATTCGTGACGGTGAACCCCTCGGCGGTAAGGCTTCGGCTGAATCCGATTTCGACACCGATGACGATGACGATTTTCTGGCATAAGGAGGGCTGAATCATGACTGAAACCATTACCACCATCCTCTGTATCGGACTCCTGTCCATCTACGCTCTTCTCGGAGTGACCTTCCTGATCCACTCCATCGCCGACATCTTCGATAATCGCCGCAGGGCGAAGCGTGAAGAAGAACGCGAAAAGCGCGACCTCGAATACCACGAGATGCGCATGAAGGAATTTAAGCAATCAACCGCCGTGGGCGGTGGGAGCGATCCTGCCGCCCTTTACGGCTATGCGAGGTGACAACTCTTGAAAACCATAAGTATTGATATCGAAACATACAGCGGCACCGACCTCGGCAAGTGCGGTGTCTACAAATACACGGAAGACCTTGACTTTGAGGTTTTGCTCTTCGGTTATGCCGTTGACGGCGGCGAAGTCCATGTGGTCGATCTGGCACTCGGCGAAAAAATACCGGCAGACATTGCCGCCTCGCTTACCGATGAGAACGTGCTGAAGTTTGCCTTCAACGCCAACTTTGAGAGGGTCTGTCTTTCCCGGCATCTCGGAATGCCTACGGGCGAATACCTCGACCCGTCTTCCTGGCGATGCACGATGGTGTGGGCGGCGTACATGGGATTGCCGCTTTCGCTGCAAGGTGTCGGCACGGTTCTGAACCTCGACAAGCAGAAGCTGACCGAAGGCAAGGAACTCATCAAGTATTTCTGCTCTCCGTGCGCTCCGACCAAGAGCAACGGCGGCAGAACTCGCAACCGCCCGGAGGATGCCCCGGAGAAATGGTCGCTCTTCAAATCCTACAACCTTCGTGACGTTGAGACGGAGATGGGCATACAGCAGAAGCTCACGAAATTCCCCGTGCCGGAGTTCGTGTGGGACGAATACCACATCGATCAGGAAATCAATGACCGCGGGGTCCGTCTGGATATTCCTCTTGTAGATACAGCCATCCGTATGGATGCCGCCTCAAGGCAGGAGCTAATGGACGATATGCGCCGCATCACCGAACTGGAAAACCCCAACTCGGTAACACAGATGCGGTCGTGGCTTGCCGACAATGGTCTGGAAACGGATACCCTCGGCAAAAAGGCAGTAAACGAAATGTTGAAGACCGCGCCGCCGGAACTCGCTGATGCCCTTATTCTCCGTCAGCAGCTTGCCAAATCCTCGGTCAAGAAATACCAGGCAATGCAAAACGCTGTGTGTTCGGACGGCAGAGCCAGAGGGATGTTTCAGTTTTACGGTGCCAACCGTACCGGGCGATGGGCAGGCAGGCTCATTCAAATGCAGAACCTGCCCCAGAACCATCTGTCCGACCTTGCCGAAGCGAGAGGGCTTGTCCGCAGCGGTGATTTTGAAGCCGTGAAAATGCTGTATGAGGATGTGCCGGACACGCTGTCGCAGCTCATCCGCACCGCTTTCATTCCCCGTGAGGGCGCGATGTTCTATGTGGCTGACTTCTCCGCAATCGAAGCGAGGGTCATCGCATGGTTCGCCGGAGAGTCGTGGCGGCAGGAGGTCTTCGCCGAAGGCAAGGACATCTACTGCGCTTCAGCATCGCAGATGTTTCAAGTGCCGGTCGAAAAGCACGGTGTCAACGGACACCTCCGTCAAAAAGGCAAGATCGCTGAACTGGCTCTCGGCTACGGCGGCTCCGTGGGTGCTTTGAAGGCAATGGGAGCATTAGAGATGGGTTTGACCGAAGAGGAGCTTCAGCCGCTTGTTCAGGCTTGGAGGGCGGCAAACCCCAACATCGTCAAGTTCTGGTGGGACGTTGACCGCGCCGTGCTGACCGCCGTCCGGGATAAGACCACCGCCGAAACACACGGCATTCGCTTTCTCTGCCGCAGCGGACTGCTCTCCATACTCCTTCCGTCCGGCAGAATGCTGAACTACGTCAAGCCGAAGATCGGTGAAAACAGGTTCGGAGGTTCATGCATTACCTATGAAGGTGTCGGCGGCACAAAAAAATGGGAACGGCTCGACAGCTATGGTCCCAAGTTCGTGGAGAACATCGTTCAGGCAACGGCGAGGGACATCCTTTGCTACGCCATGAAGACCCTTCGCTGCTGTTCGGTCACGATGCATATCCACGATGAGCTTGTGATCGAAGCCGACCCCCGTGTATCCCTTGATGCCATCTGTGAGCAGATGGGCAGAACGCCGCCGTGGGCAAAGGGACTGCTCCTCCGGGCAGACGGGTATATCACGGAATTTTATAAGAAAGATTGAGGTAAACCCTATGGGAATAAACAAGTTCAATGCGGAGGGCTATTACGACCCCACCGCATACGAGGCAATGACAAACATTATAAAAGAGGAAAAAGCGTTCTTCGCATTCAGACCTGTTGTGTATATCTGCTCACCCTATGCCGGAGATGTGGAGACAAACGTCAAGGCGGCACAGAGATACAGCAGATTCGCCGTGGACAGCGGCTATCTCCCCATCGCTCCGCATCTGCTGTTTCCGCAGTTCATGGATGACAGCAATCCGAAAGAGCGGGAACTCGCCATGTTCTTCGGCAATGTGCTGATGAGCAAATGCGCCGAATTATGGGTCTTCGGAGATCTGATTTCAAGCGGCATGGCTGCCGAAATTGACCGAGCCAAGCGTAAGAACTATGCCATCCGATATTTTAATTCCGACCTTAAGGAGGTAACCGAAAATGCGTGACCTGCCAATCGCCTACGGCAATAGCTGCTATGCCAAGACCTGGGCGAATAAAACCACCACATGGGAAGACTTGTGCGAAAGGCTGAAAACCACCATCCGCACGACCGAATCCGTGGAGGAATATCCGAAACTCAAGAAGGATGACCGTGACCGTGCCAAGGACAAAGGTGGCTTTGTCGGTGGTAATCTCAAAGGCAACCGCCGTAAGCGTGAGACCGTGGCTTGCCGTTCCATGCTGACGATGGACGCAGACCATGCCGAGATTGGTTTCATCGACAAGTTCACCGCCGAGTGCCGGTATACATCCTGTCTTTATACCACTCACGGACACACGCCCGAACAGCCTCGCTGCCGCATCATCGTGCCGCTGACGAGGGACATCACTCCGGACGAGTACGTAGCTCTTGCCAGATACTTCGCCGCCGATTGGGGCATCGACCGGTTTGATGAATGCTCCTACAAGCCGAGTCAGCTCATGTATTGGCCGACAACTCCGGCAAACGGAGAGTACATCAGCAAGACCACCGAGGGCGAATGGCTCGATCCCGATGTATATCTCACGGCGCATCCGAACTGGAAGGACTGCTCCCTGCTTCCGACCTCCTCCCGTGAAAGCGCCGTCCGTGAGGCAAGCGGCAAAAAGCAGGAAGACCCTCTCGCCAAGCCCGGTGTGGTGGGCGCATTCTGCCGTGCCTACGGTATCGCCGCCGTTATCGAAACATACCTCGCCGATGTATATGAGCCTTCCGCAATGGAGGGGCGTTACGACTATATCCCCGCCGACTCATCTGCCGGTGTCGTGGTCTATGATGACAAGTTTGCATACAGCCACCACGCCACGGACCCCGCCTGCAGCAAACTGCTGAACGCTTTTGACCTCGTCCGCATCCACCGCTTCGGCGATGATGACGAGAAGAAGTCCTTCAAGCAGATGACCGAACTTGCTCTCTCGGACGATACGGTCAAAGAGAATCTTGCTGCCGAGCGTATCGCACAAGCCGGAGAGGATTTCTACGATGATGCCGACTGGCATAAGCGGCTTCACTTCGTACCCCGCTCCGGGGCATTGGAAAACAGCGTGTGGAACTTGAACCTCATCCTCGAAAACGACCCGGACTTGCAGGGATTTGCTTTCAACGACATGGCAAACCGCATCCAAGTCACAGGCGAACTGCCGTGGGACCGTCCCGAAGGAAACTCCTTCTGGCGGGATGCTGACTCTGCCCAGCTCAAGTCCCTCGTGGATATCCGCTACGGCGAGTTCACGACCCGCAACTATGACGTATCCTTCACCAAGGTGGCAGATGACCGCCATTTTCATCCTGTGAGGGATTACCTCAACGGACTCCCCAAGTGGGACGGTGTGAAGCGTGTCGAGGAACTGTTCATCAAATATCTGCAGGCAGACGATACGGAGTATGTCCGCACCGTTACGAGAAAGGCTTTCGCCGCGGCTGTTGCGAGGGTACTGTGTCCCGGCATCAAGTTCGACTGTGTGCCGGTACTTGATGGTGAGCAAGGCATCGGCAAAAGCTCCATCGTCAAAGACCTCGTCACGCCCGAATATTACTCCGAATCCCTCTCCCTTACGGATATGGATGATAAAGCCGGAGCGGAAAAACTGCAAGGCTTCTGGGTGGTCGAGATAGGAGAGCTTGCCGGAATGAAAAAAGCCGACATTGAAAAGGTGAAATCCTTCCTCTCCACCTCTGATGACAAATACCGTCCGAGCTACGGCAGAGTGGTCGAAAGTCACCCCCGCCAGTGCATCATCATCGGCACGGTCAACGGTGAACGCGGCTACCTCCGTGACATCACGGGCAACCGCCGCTTCTGGATCATCAAGGTTCATCAGAAAACACAGAAGCAGAACTGGCACTTTACACAGGCTGACCGCGACCAGTTCTGGGCAGAAGCGAAAGCCATCTGGGAGTCCGGCGAAAAGCTGTATCTCGAAGGCGATATCCTCGCCGAGTCCGAAAAGGCGCAGCGGAACGCTATGGAGGTGGACGAGCGTGTCGGAATGGTCGAGGAATATCTGAATACCTTGCTGCCGACCACATGGGACAGTATGGATATATATGCCAGACGCAGTTTTCTCTCCGGCGATCCGACTGCCGAAAAAGGAACTGTAAAGAGAACCTCGGTGTGCAACGCAGAAATATGGTGCGAGTGTTTCGGCAAAAACCTCTCCGAACTCAAAACCACCGACAGCTATACAATTGCGGCTCTTATGACACAGATAGACGGTTGGCAGCGGACGTCGAATCGGAAAACGCTGCCCCTGTATGGTAAGCAGCGACTCTACCAAATAACCGAATAACACACAGCCACGGGACGGACAGGACAACTTTTTCCCTTATATTTGTTCGGCGTTAAGTGAAAAAGAAACAGCACATACGCGCAAAAGGAATATATAGGAACAGTTGTCCTCGTTGTCCCTGTTGTCCCGTAGAAAGGAAAAATATGAAAAGCGAAAAACAGATTGAACAGAGCCTAGTCAAAGCCGTGAAAAATATGGGAGGCATCGCTCCCAAGTTTGTCAGTCCCGGTTTTGACGGAATGCCCGACCGCATCGTGCTTCTCCCTCATGGGCTGATGGCATTTGTGGAAGTTAAGGCTCCGGGCAAAAAGCCCCGTCCTTTGCAGGTGTCAAGGCATGGCTTGCTTCAGCGTCTCGGCTTCAATGTGTATGTCCTTGACGATATGAACCAGATCGGAGGGATTCTCGATGATATACGAACCGCATGATTATCAGAAATATGCCATCAACTTCATCAAGGAGAACCCCATCGCCGCCGTCCTGCTGGATATGGGCTTGGGCAAAACGAGCATCACGCTGACGGCGATAAACGACCTTCTTTTCGACAGCTTCGATGTACGGAAGGTTCTCGTCATCGCTCCGCTGCGAGTGGCACGGGACACATGGATTGCCGAGGTCGATAAGTGGGATCATCTCCGGCACCTCATCTGCTCCGTGGCTGTCGGCACCGAAGCGGAACGCAAAGCAGCTCTCGAAAAGAAAGCCCACATCTACATCATCAACCGCGAGAACGTCTCATGGCTCATCGAGGAAAGCGGCATTCCGTTCGACTTCGATATGGTGGTGATCGATGAGCTTTCTTCCTTCAAGAACGGTAAAGCAAAGCGGTTCAAGAGCCTGCTGAAAGTCCGACCCCTGGTAAAACGCATTGTGGGTCTGACCGGCACTCCCGCCGGAAACGGCCTGATGGACTTATGGGCAGAGTTCCGTGTGCTGGATATGGGCAAACGGCTCGGACGTTTTATCTCCAATTACCGCCTCAACTACTTCACCCCGGACAAATGCAACGGTCAGATCGTGTATTCCTACAAACCTCTGCCGTTTGCCGAACAAGCCATATACGATGCCATCTCCGATATCACCATTTCGATGAAGTCCACCGACCACCTCAAAATGCCGGAACTGGTCAGCACAGCGTATTCCACCGTCATGAGCGATGCGGAAACGCAGACCTATGAGGATTTCAAATCCGAGTATGTGATGAAGCTCGGCAAGGACAAGGAGATCACTGCCGCCAATGCCGCCGTCCTCTGCGGAAAGCTGACGCAGATGGCAAACGGTGCGATTTATGACGAGTTCGGCGAGTGCCATCTCATCCACGACCGCAAACTGGACGCTTTGGAGGACATCATCGAAGCCGCCAACGGAAAACCTCTTCTGGTGGCGTACTGGTATCAGTCCGACTGTGACCGCATCGAAAAACGGCTGCACGAACTGCATATCCCGTTTTCACGGATGGATTCCTCCGAGAGCATCCGCAGATGGAACAACGGCGAGTTTCCCGTTGCCCTTATCCATCCGGCATCTGCCGGACACGGGCTGAATCTTCAAAGCGGCGGCAGCACCATCGTGTGGTTCGGCATGACCTGGAGCCTTGAGCTTTACAGTCAGACGAACGCAAGGCTGTGGCGGCAAGGTCAGATCTCCGACACCGTGGTGGTCATGCATATCATCACCGCCGGCACCATTGACGAGGACATTATGAAAGCCCTTCAGCGGAAGGACAAAACGCAGTCCGCATTGATAGCGGCAGTTAAGGCCAATCTGTGACAATCTATGAAAATCCGTGCCAATCCGAGAAATATAAAAAATTCGGAGGTACAGAATATGACCCCTTTTGAAGAACTGGCAAATGCCATCGTGATCCAAGCGGCGAAGGACTATATGAAAGCCCTAAAAAAGCTGAAAAAATATCCGAGGGATGCAGAAGCAAGGCAGACGAGGAATGATTGTGAGAGTTTCTTCCGTTCCTCGTGGTACAGCACATTGACTTCGGTTGATGGAGAGCTTCTGATGCGAAAACTGCAAATGGAGGTGGCGGCATGACGGCAAAAGAATACTTGAGTCAGGCATACCGCCTCGATCAACGTATCAACTCTAATATCGAAGAGGTCACCATGCTTCGTGAAATGGCAAACAGTATATCCTCGCCGTCGTGGGGTGAAAAGGTGCAGACTTCCCGCAGTACGGAAGCCCCCTTTGTACGGAGCCTTGAGAAAATCATGGACTTGGAGGATACCATCAACAAGGAAATCGACACCCTTGTCTGTCTGAAAAAGCAGATACGAACGGTCATTGAATCTGTACAGAATACGGATGAGCGGCTCGTTCTCCGTTACCGTTACATCCACAACTGCACATGGGAGCAGATAGGAAACGAACTGAATGCCGATGCGAGAACCATTCGCCGCTGGCACGGTGAGGCTCTCCTCAAGGTAAAAGTCCCCGAAAAACCCATCGTCATATAAATGCGCCCGAAATGTCCTGCTTTGTCCGTAGATGCCCACCGCCACATTATGGTATGATATAATCAGCGAAAAAGAATCGAGGACAGCCTCATGGGAGCAATCCCGTGGGGCTTTTCTTATGCCCAAGGAGGTGAAACGATGCCGAAGAAACCGTTGCGACCCTGCTCTCATCCCGGCTGCCCCAACCTCTGTGAAGGACAGTTTTGTGAACAGCACCGTGTGGAGGAACGCCGCAAGTACGACAAATACGAGCGCAGCTCCGATGTTAACCGCAAGTACGGCAGAGCATGGAAACGCATCCGTGACCGCTACGCCGCAGAGCATCCGCTGTGCGAACAGTGTCTCAAGGAAGGTCGACTGACTCCGATGCAGGAAGTACACCACATTTTGCCCGTTTCCAAAGGCGGCACTCACGCAAGGGACAACCTGATGAGCCTCTGTCAGTCCTGCCACACCAAGATCCACCACGACCTCGGCGACCGGTAGGGGGATGAAAATCTCCGGGACCTTTTCGGTCGGGCAACGGCCCGGGGTCACGTGCGCGAAAAAGGCGAAATCAAAAGGGTAATTAAGGGAGATGAACTCGAATGCCCACAAAATCGAATAACACGGGAGGGCGCGGCGGCGCAAGACCCGGTGCGGGAAGGAAGAAATCCGCAGTCAAGGACAAGGCCGAAAACGGGAATCCCGGCGGCAGAAAACTTGAAGTGCTGGACATTCCCGAAGTCGAGGGTGTTGAAATGCCAAAGCCCCATGATTTTCTCTCCGCCGAGCAGCGGGACGGCAGCGTCCTGCAGGCACAGGAGATCTACACAGAAACCTGGCAGTGGCTCAAAGACATCGGCTGTGCCGCAAAGGTGTCACCGCAGCTCTTGGAGCGCTACGCCATGTGTTCCGCCCGTTGGGTGCAGTGCGAGGAAATGACCAACCGCATGGGTTTCCTCTCCAAGCACCCCACCACGGGAAAGCCGATCCCGTCCCCATTTATCAATATCGGCATCAATTACATGAACCAGGCGGTTCGGCTCTGGAACGAGATCTTCCAGATCGTGAAAGAAAACTGCAGCACGGAATACGGCGAATCAACGCCGCAGGATGACCTTATGGAGCGCCTGCTCCGTGCGAGAAAGGGGTAACACCATGTTTGAAAAAGTAAATCCCTGCCACCCGGACAAGGTGGCGGACAGAATTGCCGGTGCGCTCGTTGACCTGGCATACAGAAAAGAAAACGATCCCCGCATTGCCGTGGAAGTCCTCATCGGCCATGGCGTTTGCCACATCATTGCGGAAACTTCCGTCATGCTGGACAAGGCAGATGTCACCGCCGCCGTCCACCGCATTGCCGGAAATCTCGCCGTGGACTATGTAGAAGTGCCGCAGGACGGTCACCTCGCCGACAACCAGGCAGACGGTGTCCGCTGCGGCGATAACGGCATCTTCAAGGGAATGCCCGTAACCGTGGAGCAGAAAAAGCTCTCGCATATCGCACGGGGCATTTTCGCCGTGTATCCCTATGATGGGAAGTATATCCTGGACGGCAACCGTCTCATTCTCTGTCAGAGCAATGCGTCTTCAGATTCTCTCCGAACTATGTATCCCGATGCGGAAATCAATCCGCTCGGCGACTGGACAGGCGGCACCGATGTGGATACCGGTGCTACCAACCGCAAGCTCGGCTCGGATATGGCCGACTCGGTGACAGGCGGTGGTCTGCACGGCAAGGATCTGTCCAAGGCGGATGTGTCCGTCAACATCTACGCTTTCCTCAAAGCCCAGGAAACCGGCAAGCCCGTAACGTTCTGCTGCGCCATTGGGGACGATGCCGTGGATGGCAGACCCTACGCTGAAATCGTAGAGATCGCCCAGCGCTACATCCGCTCGGTCGGCGGCTTTGAGAAGTTTGCGGAATGGGGGCTGGTCTGATGAAAACAACGACCGAGATGCAGCTCGTACCTATCACGAAGCTGGTTCCCTATGTCAATAACGCCCGGACACACAGCCCGGAGCAGATCAATAAGCTCCGCTCCTCACTGCGTGAGTTTGGCTTCATCAATCCCGTTATTATCGACCGTGACTATGGCGTTATTGCCGGTCACGGTCGTATTCTTGCCGCCAAGGAGGAAGGCATTTCTGAGGTGCCGTGCGTCTTTGCCGACCACCTTACGGAAGCCCAGAAGAAGGCCTACATCATCGCCGACAACCGCATGGCAATGGACGCAGGCTGGGATAAAGAACTTCTGCGTGTGGAGATTGAGTCTTTGCAGGCGACAGATTTTGACCCGCTTCTCACCGGCTTTGACGAAAAGGAGCTGTCGAAGCTCTTTGACGATGGCATTGAAGCCGAAGAGGATAATTTTGATGTGGATGCCGAGCTGCAAAAGCCTACCTTCACGAAGCCCGGCGACATCTGGACGCTGGGGCGGCATCGGCTCATCTGCGGCGACAGTACCAAGGAGGAAACCTACACCGCTCTCATGGACGGCCGCAAGGCGAACCTCGTCATTACCGACCCGCCCTACAATGTGAACTACGAGGGCAGCGCCGGGAAAATCAAGAACGACAACATGGCATCGGAGAAGTTTTTCGACTTCCTCTTCGATGCCTTTTCCAATATGGAGAAGGTCATGGCGGACGATGCCTCCATCTATGTGTTCCACGCCGACACTGAGGGGCTGAACTTCCGAAAGGCTTTTGACGCCGCTGGGTTCTATCTCTCCGGCTGCTGTATCTGGAAGAAGCAGTCCCTGGTGCTGGGACGCTCCCCGTACCAGTGGCAGCACGAGCCGTGCCTCTACGGCTGGAAGAAGAAAGGCAAGCACCAGTGGTACACCGGGCGCAAAGAGTCCACCATTTGGGAGTTCGACAAGCCCAAGAAAAACGGCGACCATCCTACCATGAAGCCGATTCCGCTGCTTGCCTATCCCATTCAGAACAGCTCTATGGCAAACTCCGTGGTGCTCGACCCCTTCGGCGGCTCCGGTTCTACGCTCATTGCCTGTGAGCAGACCGACCGCATCTGCTATACCATCGAACTGGATGAGAAGTTCTGCGACGTCATCGTAAAACGGTACATCGAGCAGGTCGGCTCGGATGAAAAGGTCAGCGTTCTGCGGGACGGCAAGGAATACAAATATAGCGAGGTAGCACCCCATGACGAATAAGACTTTGACCCTCGGAAGCCTGTTTGATGGCTCCGGGGGCTTTCCTTTGGGCGGACTGCTTGCCGGTATCACTCCCGTGTGGGCTTCGGAGATCGAGCCGTTTCCCATTCGAGTGACCACCAAGCGCCTGCCTTTTATGAAGCACTACGGGAACATCTCCGCTATGGACGGCGGCAGGATCGAACCCGTGGACATTATCACCTTCGGCAGCCCGTGCCAGGACATGAGCATCGCCGGTCGAAGGGACGGTCTGGACGGTTCCCGTTCCAGCCTTTTTTATGAAGCCGTCCGAATCATCAAAGAAATGAGGTGTTCCACAGGTGGCAGATATCCAAGATACATCGTATGGGAGAACGTCCCCGGTGCCTTCTCCTCGAACAAGGGCGAGGACTTCAAAGCCGTCCTCGAAGCGGTCATCGGCATCGCCGAGCCGGAGACCGAGGTGCCTATGCCTGAAAAGGCACGATGGCCCTACGCCGACCTTTACATGGGAGACGGATGGAGCGTTGCGTACCGAACTCTTGACGCACAATACTGGGGAGTTCCCCAGCGAAGACGCCGCATCTACCTTGTCGCAGATCTTGCAGGCAGAAGTGCCGGAAAAATACTATTTGAGTCAGAAGGCTTGTCTGGGTATTCTACGGAGGGCTTCCGCACGTGGCAAAGAGCTGCCGGAAGTTTTACGCCTTGCGCTGGAGCGACAGGCTATGGCGGATACAACGGCAGTCTGACCGAGGAGGTTTCTTCCACACTCGGTGTAAACTGTGGAATGTCCACCGGTCGCAACGGCATCGTGCTGAACGACCAGGGCGGTGACCGCATGGACATCACAGAGGAAGTCACCTCCACGCTCCGAGCAGAAGCGCATCATCCGCCCTGCGTCATGGAGTCGGCAGGATTTTGCACCGAGCATTCCGCAAAGAGCCGCACCATCGGCTATGAGGAGGAATGCTCTCCCACGCTCCGTGCTGGGGTCGTTCCTGCGGCGGTCGCACTGGAAAACCATCCGACCGACAGCAGAGTCAAACTTTCCGAGGACGGGAATGTGCAGACACTGACCTCACGCATGGGCACGGGCGGCAACAATGTACCGCTTGTGATGAAGATCCGCTCCGGCTGCGAAGGCGGCGGCAAGGGTGCGCTCATTCAGGAGAATAAATCCGCGACTCTGTCCTGCAACAATGACCAGACGCTGTTCGAGCCTTGCGTCTGGGACGGCGGGCAGGTTTCTCCGACCCTCACCAAGCAGAATGCCGGAGGAAATCAGCGTATGCCGGACAAGGACAATTTTACCTGCATCCTTCAACCCTTCGGTATCTGCTCCAAGGACTCCAACGCCATGAAGTCGGATAATCCGCACAGCGGCATCTACGAAGCCGAAACCGCACGGACGCTTGACGGCAACGGCGGCAACCCCTCCTGCAATCAGGGCGGCATTGCCGTTGTTGCTTTCACGCAAAATCAGCGTGATGAAGTTCGTGACCTCGGTGACCGCTCCGCTGTGGTGTGCGCCAATGCCGGGACGAAACAGCAGACCTATGTGCTGCAAGGCTCCATGATCGGCCGCGAGGACAAGAACGGTCCCCAGGGCGATGGCATCAACGAAGATGTATCCTTCACCCTCAATACCGTTGACCGCCACGCTGTCTATACCATGACAACTGGCAGCTTTGCCCAGGTTTCCGAAGATAAGGCTCCTACCGTCCTTGCCCGTGACTACAAAGACCCGACCGCCGTCTGCTATGGCATTGGCCGAGACACCTTCAACCAGGGGCAGAACGCCAAGTTCTCTCCGACCTTTGAAAAGGAGCTTCAGCCGACACTGGTGGCAAAAGGACCGGGCGCTATCCAAAGCGGATACACCGTTCGGCGTTTGACTCCCACCGAGTGCGCACGGCTTCAGGGCTTCCCGGACGACTGGTGTGCCGACCTTGGCACGGAAAAGCCGACCGATGAGGAAATGTACTTCTGGCACAAGGTGTTCAAGACCTACTCCGAAGTGACCGGCTGCAAGGTGAAATCCGACAAGCAGGTCGCAAAGTGGCTGAAAGACCCATATTCCGACAGTGCGGAATATAAGATGTGGGGCAACGGTGTGGCGCTCCCGTGCGTATGGTTCGTGCTCTGCGGAATCGTGTGGGCAGAAAAAATCGAGGCAGCGGGTTGACCGCTCCTCGATCTCATCAGTTTTTCCTGGTGGGCTTCACATTGACATCCGGTCGGATGCTTCCGTTGATCTCGCCGTTCTGCTCTTCAAACTTTTTGATGTTCTCGCGAATCAGCACAAGGATGTGGCTGTTCACGGAACGGCCTTCATAATCGGCAACAAAGCCGAGTTTTTCAAGCATTTCTTCCTCTATGCGTATTGAAACGCTCTTGATAGCCATACGGTCACCTCTCCATAAACATATTGTATGTTTATTTTATGTCCATCATGTGCTACAATGTTCTAAATGGATATACGGTATATCTACAATAAATTCTGGAGGCGGCTTGAAAATGCGTGTTGCTGTAATCGGTTCAAGAGGGCTTATGGTGGATGACCTCGGAAAATATCTGCCGGACAATGTAACGGAGATCGTTTCCGGCGGTGCGAGAGGTGTTGACAGCTGTGCAAGGAGCTATGCGCAGACACACGGAATCAAACTGACGGAATTTCTCCCGGAATATGAGAAGTTCGGCCGCTCTGCACCCCTCAAGCGGAATATTACGATCATCCAGAATGCAGACCTTGTATTGGCTTTCTGGGACGGAACATCCCACGGCACGAAATTCGTGATCGACAACTGTAAAAAGATGGGTGTCCCGGTCAAGATCTTCATACCCAATCGGGAGGGCGAATGAGGCCGATGTCTTGTTCACATCGTAGAATGTAGCATTTCCGGCAGATAGGACTTGCTATTCAGCGAAATCTGAGCAATATATGTAGTACGCCAAACGAAAGGAGTGCTACTATGAAAAACGAAGCAATGAAAACTGCCGTGGATGCCTTTATACTGGAGCGCATCAATGATTGCGGCAGCAGACCGAACGAATCATTGTCCGATGCCATCGAGCGGCTGTCCGTGTGTGCCGACAAGCTGAGAAATACGCTCTCTGCCGAACAGCGCATCCTGCTGACCGATTGCGAAAATGCCTACTCTGTGACAGACGGCGAGACAATGAACTGCTATTACCGTGCCGGGTTTTCCGACGCGGTATTATTTTTGCTTGGGTGGAGGGATTCTGAATGGAACTGAATTTTCATGTGAATGGTACGGAGCGCAAGCGGCTGGTACAGACCATCTCCGACTGGCTCGGCGTTCCCGCAAAGTACTGCGGCGCGCCCACATTCAACTATGAGGTAGATTACTTTACCATTGATCGAAACGGCAGTCTTTCCTTTGACGACCGTGCCGACAGCGAGGTCATCGAGCGGCTTCTTCAGCACATCTACGATGAGGGCTTTGACATCGACCAGAGCAATGTCGATGACGAGGACGAGCCTTGCGCCGTCTGCATTTCCGTGCCGAGGAGCCTGTTCACCGACAGCGACCTGGAAAACCTCAAGGCACTCATCACAGCCAAAGGCAGTCTTATCAAGAAAGCCCTCGGCGTGAGCGATCTGCCACTGGAAATCACGGACACGAAGGTATCCTTCCCTTGGTTCCCGGCGACTCCAACCCCGGACGAGATGAAAGCCTATGACACCTTTATTTGCAAGCTGTGCGAGATGGCACGGAATCAGAAACGGATTAACGCAACGGAAAAGCCGACCGACAATGAGAAATATGCATTCCGCTGCTTTCTCCTGCGGCTCGGCTTCATCGGTGCGGAATACAAGGCTGCCCGAAAAATTCTGCTGAAGAACCTGTCCGGATCTTCGGCTTTCAAGAACGGAGGTACACAGCATGAGATTCCCGAGTAAGGAAACGGTCGAGCGTATTCGCAAAGAATACTCGGTCGGTACACGGGTCGTACTTGTTCAGATGGACGATCCACAGGCTCCACCTGTCGGCACGAAAGGCACTGTGCGTGGGGTCGACGATATCGGCTCCATCATGGTCACTTGGGATAACGGCTGCGGTCTGAGCGTGGCCTACGGCGAGGACATCTGCCGGAGGTGCGACAATGACTGAGAAAGTCCGAGAGCAGATCCTCGCCATCCGCAAGACCGGCCGCACGAATATGTTTGATGTGCCGATGGCACAGTACATTGCCAATGAGATGCGGTTTTACGAGCTGGTGGTATTCCTCGAAGAACACCGAGGCGAGTATGTGCATTTCATCCTCACGGGAGAACCGCTGTAATATACACAGTTTCCACCCCAAATGATTGTGTAGTATATATCTCCGAAGTAACTGGCTATATCCGCACTTCAGAGGTAATATACACTCACAACAAAACAAACGGAGGTACACAATCATGTGGAAAGAAGGCAGCATCAGAGTTAACGGCGAGGTTTTTCACTACTGGATGAAGCAGTACGACAAAGGTTCCAAGTGGGGTATCGACGGCGGACGCATTTCCAAGCTCATGCTCAAGCGGGACGGCGAAATCGTCTGCAACTACGACAGAGGCTGGGATGTAGAACCCGCCGATGAAAACACACAGCTTGCGCTGGAGCTTCTGCTCCACAGCGAGAACTGGTAAAAAACCAAAATTTTAAAGCAACGGCTCCGAAAGGGGCTGCTGCTCGTTGTACGGAAGGTCGCACCGATTTCGGTGGCGGCTATTTTTATACCTTGGAGGTGGTCTCTACGAGAAAACTGAAAACATATAAGCCCACAAGGTTCATGGAGAAAACCTCCCACTACGATGCGGATGCGGCGGATTATGCCGTCATGTTCATCGAAAGTCTGTGCCACACCAAAGGCACCTGGGCGAGAAAGCCTTTCGAGCTCATCGACTGGCAGGAGCAAATTATCCGGGACATTTTCGGTGTCCTCAAGCCCAACGGCTATCGACAGTTCAATACAGCATACATTGAAATTCCGAAAAAGCAAGGCAAGTCCGAGCTTGCCGCTGCGGTGGCACTTCTGCTCACCTGCGGTGACGGAGAGGAACGAGCCGAGGTCTACGGATGCGCTGCCGACCGTCAGCAGGCGTCCATCGTTTTCAACGTAGCGGCAGATATGGTGCGGATGTGTCCTGCGCTTTCAAAGCGGGTCAAGATACTGGATTCCCAGAAGAGGCTCATTTACCAGCCAACAGGCAGTATCTATCAAGTGCTTTCTGCCGATGTGGGCAACAAACACGGATTTAATACCCACGGCGTGGTGTTCGATGAGCTGCACACCCAGCCCAACCGCAAGCTCTTTGATGTCATGACAAAAGGCTCCGGCGATGCCCGTATGCAGCCGTTGTATTTTCTCATCACCACGGCCGGCAATGATACGAAGTCCATCTGCTATGAGATCCACCGGAAGGCCAAGGACATCATCGAGGGACGCAAGATCGACCACACCTTCTATCCCGTCATCTACGGTGCGGAGGAATCGGACGATTGGACAGATCCGAAGGTCTGGAAGAAAGCCAATCCGTCCCTCGGCATCACGGTGGGCATCGATAAGGTGAAGGATGCCTGCGAATCTGCCAAGCAGAACCCCGGTGAAGAGAACTCCTTCCGGCAGTTAAGACTCAACCAATGGGTCAAACAGGCGGTGCGCTGGATGCCGATGGATAAGTGGGACAAATGTGAGTTTGCCGTCTGCGAGGACGATCTGGACGGCCGTGTCTGCTACGGCGGTCTGGACTTGTCCTCCACAACGGATATTACGGCATTCGTTTTGGTTTTCCCACCGGAATACGAGGACGACAAGTACATCATCCTGCCGCACTTCTGGATACCGGAGGATAACCTCGACCTCCGAGTCCGGCGTGACCATGTGCCATACGATGTATGGGAGCGTCAGGGATACCTCCAAACCACCGAGGGCAATGTAGTCCACTACGGCTACATTGAGAAATTCATCGAAAGCCTGGGCGAACGCTTCAACATCCGTGAGATCGCCTTTGACCGTTGGGGTGCTGTGCAGATGGTGCAGAATCTTGAGGGCATGGGCTTCACAGTCGTTCCTTTCGGACAGGGATTCAAGGATATGTCCCCGCCCACCAAGGAGCTGATGAAGCTGGTGCTGGAGCAGAAAATAGCCCACGGCGGGCATCCTGTTCTGCGCTGGATGATGGACAACATCTTCATTCGCACCGACCCGGCCGGCAACATCAAGCCGGACAAGGAAAAGTCCACGGAGAAAATCGACGGGGCCGTTGCCACCATTATGGCACTTGACCGTGCTATCCGCTGCGGCAATGATAACGGAGCTTCGGTCTATGATAGCCGTGGGCTGTTGTTCATTTGAGACCCGTCGTCAAAATATCAGTCGAATAAAGTCGGAAACTCTATTATTAATCAGAGTTTCAGACTTACAACTCCAAAACTATTGACTTTTTTGATTTTTCGGGTATAATAGAATCAAGAAAGTCAGGAGGTGCATTATGGCTGAATTGATCAACCGCCCCCAATATCTGAATCAGCTGATTCAAAACAAAGATGTAGATCTGGTGAAGATCGTTACAGGTATTCGCCGCTGCGGAAAATCGTCCTTGCTGGACCTGTTTCATCACTATCTGTCGGAGAACGGCGTGCCGGATTCCCGAATCGTTCACATGAACATGGAATCCTTGCGTTACCGTGACCTGAACAATTACCTTTCTTTTTATGATTATGTCAGCAAGCAGATCGCCAAAGACGGAAAGACCTACCTTATATTCGATGAACTGCAGACTGTAGAGCATTGGGAAAAAGCAATCGAGTCCTTCCGCTTGGATTATGATGTAGACATTTATATCACGGGTTCCAATGCCTATCTGCTGTCCACGGAATTTTCTACGCTACTCTCCGGCAGATATGTAGAGATACGGGTGCTACCGCTGTCCTTCAAGGAGTTTTTGGACTTCTACGAGTTTGCCACCGATGTGACAATGGACGAAAAGTTCCAGAAGTATCTCCAGTTCGGAGGGATGCCGATCCTGAGAGAATACAAGTTCAACGAAGCGAGAAGCAATCAGGCACTGGAAGGTATCTATTCGACCGTGGTGCTGCGTGATATTTTGCAGCGCAATAATGGCACAGATCAAGCCATGCTTCAAAAAATCATGCTGTTTTTATGCTCCAATATCGGCAGCATCACTTCTCCGAACAGCATCGGAAATGTACTCTCCAACGAGGGCGACATTCAAACCAGTAAGCAGAAGAACATTGCGGGGAAAACGGTGGATAAATATATTTCCATGCTCCGCAATGCGTTTGTATTCTTCTCTGTCGGTCGGTATGATGTAAAAGGAAAGCAGCTGCTCAAAACTCTTGGAAAGAACTATATCATCGACATGGGTTTTCGCAATATGCTTCTGGGCTACCGAGATGCAGATCGCGGGCATATCATTGAGAATATCGTATTTTTGGAACTGCTGCGCCGTGACTATCGGGTATATATCGGGAAGGTCGGAGAGACGGAGGTCGACTTCGTTGCGGAAAAGCCGAACAACAAGGTATATATTCAGGTAACGGAAAGTATGCTTTCCGCGGAGACCCGTGAACGGGAGCTTCGTCCGCTGCGTATGATTGGGGATAACTACGAAAAAATCGTGCTTTCTATGGATCGCAGCTTCATCAATTCCTATGATGGCATAAAATCACTGAATTTGATCGACTGGCTGCTCAGCGAATAAGCACTGCATTTTCGGAGCAAAATCAAAAGTTTTTGCAGTTCAAGTCGGAAACTTCGCAAGAACCGATTATCATAGAAAATGAAACAAGCAAGCATATACTGAGCCGTTATTTCAAGTTGGAATGCCGAATTGAAATAAGAGCCAAAATATCTGAATATTTCAAAGCATCTGTTCATATGAGCAGGTGCTTTTCTTTTGCCCATTTTTAAGGAGAGTGATGTCAATGGGTATCTTTTCAGGGCTGTTCAAATCCAGAGACAAGCCTCAAAACAGGACAGCAGGCAGTAACTACGCTTTTTTCATGGGCGGCACGACCTCCGGCAAGGCGGTGACGGAACGCTCTGCCATGCAGATGACGGCGGTGTACTCCTGTGTCCGCATTCTGTCTGAGGCTGTCGCGGGTCTGCCGCTGCACCTCTATAAATACACGGACAGCGGCGGCAAGGCAATGGCGCTTGACCATCCGCTCTACCGCTTGCTCCACGATGAGCCGAACCCGGAGATGAGTTCTTTCGTATTCCGGGAAACCCTCATGACGCACCTTCTCCTCTGGGGCAACGCTTACGCGCAAATCATCCGCAACGGTAAAAATGAAATCGTTGCTTTGTATCCGCTTATGCCCAACAAGATGTCGGTGGACAGAGATGAAAATGGGCGTCTCTACTACACCTATTACCGTGGCTCGGACGAAGCCATCAAAAACAAGGAGTTCGCCGTAACGCTTCATCCCTCGGATGTACTCCACATACCGGGACTCGGCTTTGACGGTCTGGTCGGCTACAGCCCCATCGCTATGGCGAAGAATGCCATCGGCATGGCGATTGCCTGCGAGGAATACGGTGCAAAGTTCTTCGCCAACGGCGCCGCACCGGGCGGTGTGTTGGAACACCCCGGTACAATCAAAGACCCGCAGCGTGTGCGGGAGAGCTGGCAGTCCACCTTCGGCGGCAGCGGCAATGCCAATAAAATCGCCGTGCTTGAGGAAGGCATGAAATACACGCCCATCGGCATCTCGCCGGAGCAGGCACAGTTCCTGGAAACACGCAAATTCCAAATCAATGAAATTGCTCGAATTTTCCGAGTCCCTCCCCACATGGTCGGCGATCTGGAAAAGTCGAGCTTTTCTAATATTGAGCAGCAGTCCCTTGAGTTTGTAAAATACACCCTCGACCCCTGGGTCATCCGTTGGGAGCAGTCCATTCAACGCTCCCTGCTGAACTCCGAGGAAAAAAAGAAGTACTTTGCAAAATTCAATGTGGAAGGTCTGCTTCGCGGCGACTATCAGAGCCGCATGAACGGGTACGCCATTGGCCGTCAGAACGGCTGGATGTCTGCAAATGACATCCGGGAACTGGAAAACCTCGACCGTATCCCGGCAGAGGATGGCGGCGATTTGTACCTCATTAACGGCAATATGCTCCCGCTGAAAAATGCCGGGGCTTTTGCAAATACACCTACCGATGACGGAAAGGAGGAAAAATCCGATGAAGAAATTCTGGAATTGGAAGACCCGAACGGTGACCAATCAGGAGACACAGGAGCAGGTTCCGGAGAGGACGCTGTTTCTGGACGGGACCATCGCCGAGGAAAGCTGGTTTGACGATGATGTCACCCCGCAGCTTTTCAAGGACGAGCTCATGTCTGGCAGTGGCAACATCACCGTGTGGATCAACAGTCCCGGTGGTGACTGCGTGGCGGCGGCTCAAATCTACAATATGCTCATGGACTACAAGGGTGATGTGACCGTGAAAATCGATGGCATTGCGGCATCCGCAGCATCCGTCATCGCTATGGCAGGCACGAAGGTGCTGGTGTCCCCGGTGTCCATGCTTATGATCCACAACCCCATGACTGCGGCATTCGGCAATTCGGAGGAAATGCAGAAAGCCATCGAGATGCTCTCAAGCGTGAAGGATTCCATCATCAACGCCTATGAGATCAAGACGGGGCTGTCTCGTGCAAAACTGTCTCATCTCATGGATGCGGAAACATGGATGGACGCAAACAAGGCTGTGGAACTCGGCTTTGCGGACGAAATCATGCAGAGAAACTCGGAATCCGAAGAGGTACCCACGCCTGCCGTTTCCATGCTGTATTCCAAGGCGAATGTGGTGAACTCTCTCATGGAGAAGATCGCCGCAAAATGCGCCATCACCCCGAAACCCACCCGTACACAAAAAGCCGATGACCTTATAGATCGGCTCAATCTTATTAAAAACTGGAGGTAATTCAATATGACGATCAACGAACTGCGTGAAAAGCGCAACCAGGCTTGGAACGCTGCAAAGGCATTTGTGGAGACCAAGCGTGATAAGGACGGTCTGCTTTCCGATGAGGATGCTGCGACCTATGCTCAGATGGAAAAGAAGGTGCAGGACTACAGTGCCGAGATCGAGCGCATGGAAGCCATGTCCGCAATGGAGGCGCAGCTGAACAGACCCACTTCCTCTCCCATCACCGAAAAGCCCATGAACGGCAAGTCCACCGCTGACGAGAAGCCCAAGACCGGTCGTGCTTCCGATGCCTACCGCACCGGAATGCTCACCGCCCTTCGCAGCAACTTCCACCAGGTGAGCGATGTCCTTCGCGAGGGTGTTGACGCTGACGGCGGCTACCTCGTACCCGAAGAGTATGATTCCCGCCTCATTCAGACGCTTTCCGAGGAAAACATCATGCGAAAGCTCGGTCATACCATCACCACATCCGGTGAGCATAAGATCAACATTGCAGCGACTGCGCCTGCCGCTGCGTGGATCGAGGAAGGCGGTGCACTCTCTTTCGGTGACGCAACCTTTGCACAGATCCTTCTGGATGCGCATAAACTCCATGTTGCCATCAAGGTGACCGAGGAACTGCTCTACGACAATGCGTTCAAGCTGGAGGATTACATTCTCACCGAGTTCGGCAAGGCACTCGCCAATGCCGAGGAGGACGCATTCCTCAACGGTACCGGTGTCGGTCAGCCCCTCGGTCTGTTTGCGGAGACCGGTGGCGGTCATGTGGCAGAAACGCTGACTGCGGCACTCAAGAGCGATGATCTCATCACCCTCATCCATGCACTGAAGCGTCCCTACCGCAAGTCTGCCTCTTTCATCATGAACGACAAGACCATCGCACAGATCCGCAAGCTGAAGGACAACAACGGTGCGTATATCTGGCAGCCTTCCTATCAGGCAGGCGAACCGGACCGCATTCTCGGCTACACGGTTCATACCTCTGCGTATGCTCCGGAGAATGCTATTGCGTTCGGCGATTACAGCTACTACAACATCGGCGACCGCGGCACCCGTTCCTTCAAGCAGCTCAACGAGCTGTTCGCGGGCAACGGTATGATCGGTTTCGTGGCTAAGGAACGTGTGGACGGCAAACTTATTCTCCCCGAAGCCGTTCAGATTCTCAAGCTGAAAACCGAATAAGGAAGGAGGCGGCGGTGATGGACGAGCTTCTTTCCAAAGTAAAAGCCAACCTTATCCTGGAACACACGGCGGATGATGCCTTGCTGAAAAGCTACATCACCGCCGCTGTTTCTTACGCCGAAAGCTACCAGCACATCCCGGAGGGCTACTACAAGGAGAACCCCATGCCGCCCACCACGGAGCAAGCCGTCATCATGCTGTCATCCCACTTCTATGAAAGCCGGGACGGCAGCACGGGCGGCTTCTTTGCGGATAACACCGGAGCAGCACAGCAGGTGTGGAACACGGTCAATCTGCTGCTCCGCTTGGATAGGCGGTGGCAGGTATGAGCTTCGGGAAAATGAACGGCTTTGCCGACATCGTGGAAACCCGCCAAGTCAAGGACAGCGAGGGCTTCACCCATTCCGAGGATGAAGTCCTCGCTTCCGTCCGTGTGTACCGGGAAGGTCGGCATGGCAGTCAGCGTTGGGCAAACCTCGCCGCATTCAGCGAAGCGACCGACCTGTTCCGCTTTCGGTGTATTCCTGGGCTGACGGTCACTACCGACCAGTTTCTCATTTGTGACGGAGAGCGATTTAATATCATCTCTGTTGAAAATGTGAAAGGTCGTGGTATGTACATCGAGGTTTTAGCGAAAAGGAGTGAACCTACCATTGGCAAAAGCTGAAATGAAAATGCCGGAGGATTTCCTTCTGAAGATCTCCAAGCTCGGCAGCAACTTTGACAGCGTTGCGGATACCGTCCTGCAGGCCGGTGGCGAGGTCGTGCTGAAAAAGGTCAAGAGCAATCTTTCCTCCGTTATCGGCAGAGGGACAAAGTTCAAATCCCGCACCACGGGCGAACTGGAAGGCGCACTCGGCCTTTCTCCCTCCAAGCTGAACCGGGACGGAAACCACGACATCAAGGTCGGTTTCGCCGAACCTCGCTCGGACGGCGGCAGCAACGCCAAACTTGCCAACATTCTCGAATACGGCAAGCACGGTCAGCCTGCAAAACCGTTTCTGAAACCTGCGAAAACGGCGTCCCGGCAGGAATGCATCGATGCCATGACCAAGGCACTGGATGAGGAGGTGGAAAAGCTGTGAGCCTGCTATCCGATTTACAAACCATCGCCGAGCATTGCGGTGTTCCAGTGGAAACGGGTGTGTTCTCCGGCAAAGCACCGGACACCTATCTGGTCATCACGCCGCTGTCGGACAACTTAGAGCTTCACGCTGACAACGCTCCCGGCTGCGAAACGCAGGAGGTACGGCTGTCCCTGTTCACAAAGGGCAGCTACACAAAACTGAAAAACGCGATTGTCCGCGCCTTGCTGGGTGCGGATTTTTATATTACCGACCGCCGGTACATCGGCTTTGAAACCGAAACCGGCTATCATCACTACGCCATTGATGTGGCACAAATCTATGAATTGGAGGTTTAAGACATGGCAACCATCGGTCTTGACAGACTCTATTACGCCAAAATCACCGAGGACGCAAGCGGCGAGGAAACCTACGCTTCTCCGGTGCAGCTGGCAAAGGCCATGACCGCAGAGCTTTCTGTGGAACTGGCGGAAGCGACTCTCTACGCCGACGACGGTGCGGCAGAGATCGTAAAGGAATTCAAAAGCGGCACGCTGTCACTCGGCGTGGATGACATCGGTGCGACCGCCGCATCCGACCTGACAGGTGCGACCATCGACAAAAACGGCGTGGTCGTCTCCGCAAGCGAGGACGGCGGCGAACCCGTAGCGGTGGGCTTCCGTGCAAAGAAGTCCAACGGCAAATACAAGTATTTCTGGCTTTACCGTGTGAAGTTCGGCATCCCGGCCACCAACCTCGCCACAAAGGGCGACAGCATTACCTTCTCCACACCCACCATTGAGGGAACCATTCTGCGCCGCAACAAGCCGGACGCCAAGGGTGTGCATCCCTGGAAAGCAGAGGTCACCGAGGGCGATACCACCGTGACGGCGGCCACCATTTCCAACTGGTATAAGACGGTATACGAGCCGACCTATGCGGCATCACCCGAGAAATCCACTTAACGGAGGTAACTTATGATGGATAACGAAAGAACCGCAACCATTACCATCGGCGATGAGGAGTACACCCTGCTCCTGACCACCAAGGCTACCAAGGAAATCGCCGGTCGCTATGGCGGGCTGGAAAACCTCGGCGAGAAGCTGATGAAGTCCGAAAACTTTGAAATGGCAATCGGCGAGATCGTGTGGCTTATCACGCTTCTGGCAAATCAGAGCATCCTCGTCCACAACCTCAAGGATAAAGAGCATCCCAAGGAGCTGCTCACGGAGGATGTGGTGGAGCTTCTGACCACGCCCCTCGACCTCGCCGGATACAAAACCGCCATTACGGAAGCGCTCTACAAGGGCACCAAGCGGAATGTGGAAAGTGAGAAAGACGCAAAAAACGCACAAGTCGGGTAACAGTCTCCGATGCGGAGCTGTTTACCCGGCTTCTTTATTACGGTCTTGCCCACCTTCATCTCAGCCAGGATGAAGTGTGGCTGATGCCGTTTGGACTTCTGCTGGATCTGTGGGAGTGCCACAAGCAGTATAACGGGCAGGCTGTTCCTGCTCACGAACACTACATTGACGATATTATCCCGGATGGCATTTAAGGAGGTGACGGTACATGGCAGATAGTTTCGGACTGAAGATCGGTCTTGAGGGCGAAAAGGAATTCAAAAAAGCGCTGGCGGACATCAACCAGTCCTTCAAGGTGCTCGGCTCCGAAATGAAGCTCGCCACCTCTCAGTTCGATAAGAACGATAAATCCGTGGAGGCTCTCGCCGCACGGAATAAGGTGCTGCGAAAAGAGATCGATGAGCAGACAACAAAAATCGACACCCTTCGCAAGGCTCTGCAGAATGCCGCCACCTCTTTCGGAGAGAACGACCGCCGCACCCAGAACTGGCAGATCCAACTCAACAATGCCGAGGCCGCCCTCAACGATATGAACCGGGAGCTGGATGAAAACGAGAAAGCTATCAAGGAGGGCGGCAAGGCTGCGGAGGAATCCGGCAGCAAGTTTGAAGGCTTCGGCAAGGTTCTCAAAACCGTAGGTGTGGCACTCGGTGCTGTGGCCGTCGCCGCAGGTGCTGCCGCCGTGAAACTCGGCAAAGAGGTCATCGCCGCCTATGCTGACTATGAGCAGCTGGTCGGCGGTGTTGACACCTTGTTCAAGGACTCCTCGCAGGAGATCCAGCGGTATGCCGCCAACGCATACAAAACGGCAGGACTTTCCGCCAACGAGTACATGGAGACGGTAACGGGCTTTTCCGCAAGCCTCATCCAGTCCCTCGGCGGCGATACCGAGAAAGCCGCAAAGTATGCGGATATGGCAATTACGGATATGTCCGACAACGCCAATAAGATGGGTACGGATATGTCCTCCATTCAGAATGCCTACCAGGGCTTTGCCAAGCAGAACTACACGATGCTCGACAACCTCAAGCTGGGCTACGGCGGTACAAAGCAGGAAATGGAACGGCTGCTTGCCGATGCGGAGAAGATATCCGGCGTCAAGTACGACATCTCCTCCTACGCAGATGTGGTGGAAGCCATCCATGTCATGCAGGAGAGTATGGACATTGCGGGCACAACCGCCAAGGAAGCGGAAGCCACCATATCCGGCTCTGTCAATGCGCTGAAATCCGCCGTGTCGAACCTTATTGTAGGCTTTGGTGATGCGGACGCTGACATGGAGCTGCTGTGCAACAACATGGTGGATGCTTTCAAGACCGTGGTGGCGAACATCACCCCGGTTATTGAGAACATCGTGGCGGCTCTGCCCACGGCACTGGACGCTCTGCTGACGGCTGTGGGTGAACTGCTGCCCACACTGCTGGAAGCGGTCGCCGAACTGTTCTCGCAGGTGCTGGAAACGCTGCTATCCCTGCTTCCGCAGCTTATCCCGGCGGCGGTGTCCGCACTTATGACCATCGTGAACACGCTGATTGAGAATCTGCCCCTGCTCATTGAGGCAGCGATTCAGCTGGTGTCTACACTTGTGACCGGCATTGCGGATGCACTGCCCACGCTCATCCCGGCAGCGGTGCAGGCTATCGTCACCATCGTACAAGGACTGGTGGACAGCCTGCCGATGCTCCTTGACGCAGCCTTACAGCTTATCACGGGATTGGCGCAAGGGCTTCTGGACGCAATACCCGTGTTGATCGCCGCTCTGCCGGAGATCATCAACGGCATCATTACCTTCTTACTGGATTCGATTCCGCAGATCATCGAAACAGGCATTCAACTTCTGACCTCGCTGGTGACTGCATTGCCGGAGATCATCACGGCAATCGTGGAAGCTATCCCGAAAATCATTGACGGCATTATCAATGCTGTGCTGAATGCGATACCGCTCATTATTCAAGCGGGCCTCGACCTGCTGATTTCCCTCATTCAAGCCCTGCCGCAGATCATCACCACCATCGTGCAGGCAATCCCGCAAATTATCTCCGGCATCGTCAATGCACTGGTCGGGAATATCGACAAAATCATCATGGCAGGCGTTCAGTTGTTCGTTGCCCTGATTGAAAACCTGCCCACCATCATCGTGGAGATCGTCAAGGCCGTGCCGCAGATCATTGCGGGTATCGTGAAAGCCTTCGGCTCTCTGATGTATAAGATCGTGGAGATCGGCGGCAACATCGTCAAGGGACTGTGGAACGGTATTACCCAGCTTGCCTCGTGGCTGTGGGACAAGGTATCCGGGTGGATCTCCTCCATCTGGGACGGCATCTGCGATTTCTTCGGTATCCATTCGCCCTCGAAGGAGATGGCATGGGTGGGTGAAATGCTGGTCAAGGGTCTTGCAGGCTCCATTGACGACAACGGCGGTGAAGCGGTCAAAGCCGCAGAAGGAGTGGCAGAGGACATCAACGGCGTCATGGGCGACCTTGCCCACGATATGCAGACGGCTCTGCCCACCGACTTTGACGTGAACGGCTCGATCCGCTCTGCCGTGGACGGCGTGGTCGGAAAGGCGGCGTCCGCTTTCACCATTGCCCTGAACATTACGAACTTCAACAATTACAGCAGTGAGGATATCCGTCAGCTCACCTCCGAAGTCATGGAAACGGCGAATCAGTTCGCCCAGCGGAAAGGAGTGGTATTCGCATGAGCTATTTTACCTACAACGGCCGCAGTTCCGCTGAGTTCGGTCTGCATATCGAGAAGAAGGACGTGTTCTCCGCACCGGAATACGATGCGGAGTTCATTTCCATTCCCGGCAGGAGCGGTGACATCATCAATCCGAACCGCCGCTTTGCCAACATCAAGGTCACCTATACCGTGTTCCTCGCACGGAAGAACGCAGCCGCCCTTGCCGCCGTCCTGCGGGACATCAAGGGCTGGCTGTATTCCGAGCCGGACAGATACCATGAGATCACCGACTCCTACGATGCGGAGTATTTCCGCTACGGAGTCATCTCCGGCAATCTGGACATTGAGGAGCAGCTGAACAAGGTCGGAAGTTTCACCGTGACCTTCAACTGCAAGCCCTACAAATACAGTTTTGCAGGACAGGAAACGGTGTCGGCTGACGCCTCCGAATTGACGATTACCAATCCGACTGCCTTTGAGAGCCGACCGTATATCAAGCTCTATGGCAACGGGACGGTGGTAATAATGATACAGCCCCAAGGCCGTGGCATGATGATTTCCAATCTGGATGAGTACATCGAGATTGACAGTGAGCTGATGAACTGCTTCAAAGGCACTGCCCTCAAAAACGATACAGTCAAAGGAGCGGAATTCCCAGTCCTCAAGTCGGGTATTTGCTCCATTAACTGTACCGGCGATGTAACGAGGATTGAGGTCATTCCAAGGTGGTGCTGTCTGTGATCCCTGTACTTTACGCCGCAAATACCACCGATTTCAGCTCATTCGGTCTTGGCGTACTGACGGACACCATTTCCTGCGAAGTCACCGAGGAGCGAAACGGTGGGTTCGAGTGCTTACTCAACTACCCTGTCAGCGGTCAGCACTACGGGCTTATCACCAAGGAGTGCATCATCAAGGCAAAACCCAATGACACCGCCGCCGACCAGGCATTCCGCATTTACCGTATCACGAAGCCGCTCAACGGTATCGTCACCATCTACGGTCAGCACATCTCCTATGACCTCGCCAATGTGCCGGTGCTGCCGTTTTCGACCGAGAGCCGCTCTCCGCAACTCATTCTCTCGCAGCTCCTTGCCGGAGATACGCGCTTCACGGGCTGGACGGATTATTCGGACACAAAGGCATTTTCCGTCACGCAGCCGAAAAGCGTCCGCGCCTGCCTCGGCGGTACGGAAGGCTCCATGCTCTCCAAATGGCACGGCGAGTTTGAATGGGACAACTTCACGGTAAAGTTCCATTCGCACCGTGGGCAGAAGACCGGAGTGGTCATTGAGTACGGAAAGAACCTCACAGCCCTGGAGCAGGACGAGGACAACAGCGGCGTGTATACCGCACTGCTCCCGTATGCCGTATACACACCGGAAGGCACGGACACCGAAACGGTAGTCACACTGCCGGAGGTCACGCTCCCCATTGTGACCTCGGAGATCGTCCGGGCAAAAACGCTCATCATGGATTTCTCCGACCAATTTGACGGAGTTGTGACCGAGGAAGCCCTCAGAGCAAAAGCAAACAGTTACATCAAGGCAAATCCGCTGGGAGCGACTATCCCCACGGTGAAGGTGTCCTTTGAGCCGCTCTGGAAACAGCCGGAGTATTCGGCACTGCTGGAGCGGGTCAACCTCTGCGATACCGTCACCATTCGGCATTCACTGCTTGGTGTGAGCGTGTCGGCTATGGTCATTGAAACCGTGTACGACACTCTTGCCGAACGGTATGTGAGCATTTCCCTCGGTCAGAGCAAGTCCAGTATGATCACCACCATTTCCGAGGTGCAATCAACGGTTAATAAGGTGGAATCCACGGTGGGACGCTTTCCGAAGCTGCTCCAAACCGCCATCGGCAAGGCCACCGGGCTTATCACCGGTCAGAGCGGCGGTTATGTGGTCATTCATACCACCGAGGAAAACGGACAGCCCTATGAGCTGCTCATTTTGGACGCTCCCTCCATTGACGAAGCCGTGAACGTCTGGAGGTGGAATGTGGGCGGTCTGGGCTTTTCTCGTAACGGCTACAACGGCCCCTACGAAACTGCCATCACGGCGGACGGGCAGATCGTTGCAGACTTCATCACTTCCGGCTCTCTGGTAGCAAACATCATCAAGGCAGGTGTCATCCAGTCGCAGGACGGCTCGTCCTGGTGGGACTTGGAGAGCGGCGAAGTCGTGCTTCGAGCCTACGCCACCAGCAAGGAGATCACCGAGGTCAGCGACCGCATCACCACCATTGAGGAGCAGAAAATGCTCCGGCTGGTCATTATCTCGTCCAACGGGAACATCTTCAAAAACGGCAATGTGAAAACGCTGCTTTCCGCCAAGGTGTACTCCTGGGACGAGGACATCACCGACACGCTGGATGCCAACCAGTTTATCTGGACGAGGGTGTCGGAGGACACAGAAGCGGACAAGGTCTGGAATGAACAGCATTTCGGCGGCGCAAAGTCCGTGGTCATCACCGGTGCGGATGTCAAAGTCCGCGCCACTTTTTATTGTGACCTCATCGACACCACGACCAGGCAGAGCCTGTTATAACGGAGGAATTCACTATGGCAACCGCAGAACCCACAACAGAAAGCGGCACAGTGTCCGGTTCAGATACAACAACTTCAAAGGAGGCTTCTCACATGAGCAAAGCACAAGGCCAGTTTACCATCATCGACTACAATGACGCACTGACACTGACGGGGTACATCGGCTCGAACCTCGCCAAGACTCAGATGTATAACCCCGACAATGGCAGTTATACCCCGGACTGGAAAACGAAGAACCTCGTTCTGACGCCCAGTCTGTATGTCATCGGCACCACTGCCGACCAGATCACCACCGCCAATGTCACCTCGGTCAAGTGGTATGTGGGTGACAGCAACACCGCCATCACCGCAGGCACGAACTACGCCCTCAGTGGTGCCAAGAGCCACATCCTCACGGTCAAGGCCAATGTCATGGCGGAGCTGCCCGGCATCGACTATCGCTGTGTCATCACTTACAAGGACGAAAGCACCGGTCTGTCGCTGACCCATCCGCTGACTATTTCCTTCTCCCGTGTGGTCAACGGTTCCGGCATCGTCGACTTGCTGGTCACCACGCCCAACGGAAATGTGTTCAAGAATGAGGAGGTCGCCAGTCTGACCGCCAAGGCCGAGCTGTGGCGCGGCTCTACGGTAGACATCACCAAGGTCAGCTACAAGTGGGCGGTCATGGACGCTTCCGTCACCGCTACTTCTTCCACCGGCTATGATGCAGACTTCGGCATCGGCTGGCGCAAGCTCTCGGATACCGCCGACAAATACACCGGCACGGCCACCAATACACTCACGGTCTACGCCGCAGCGGTGGACAGCTACGCTGTGTTCAAGTGCTGTGCCCAGGACACGGATTCCGCATCGGCTTCTTATAACACGAAGTTTTTCGATGTGGCGACCTTCATCGACAACTCCGACCCGTTGCAGATCATCGTCACCTCCACGGGCGGCGATGTGTTCAAGAACGGCCAGGGTACGACCGTGCTGACCGCCGTCTGCTACCAGGCGGGCTCCGAGGTCGACGCAGCCGGAAACGGCAGTTACACCTGGACGAAGTACAACAAAGACGGTGTTGTCGATACCTCTTGGGGTACCAACGGCAGCAAGACCGGCAAGACCCTGTCGGTGTCCAGCACCGATGTGGATACCAAGGCAACCTTTATGGTCGTTGTGGCGCTTTGAGGAGGTGGTGAGATGATCGCATCAGCACAGTTCACGATTATCAGTCTCTGCGATGTGGTCACCTCGGACACGCCGCCGGAGAACCCCTATGAGGGGCAGCTCTGGGTGGATACTTCCGTGACCCCGCCGGAGACGAAGATATGGGACGGAAACGAATGGGTGGTGCAGAACGACATTGAAACGATCCGCACCACCATTTCCATCCTGACCGAGAAGGACGCACAGTTCCAGCAGACCATCGACGGGCTGAACAGCTATGTGGCGACCCTTACCGAAACGGTGGAAACAGTGTCCAATGACCAGGGTGTCCTGGAGGAACGGATACTGAATTCCGAGAGCAGGGTTTCGGAACTGGAACACACGGTGGACGGGCTGTCCGTCACCATGCAGGAGCAGTACATCGGCGGCATCAACTATGTGCAGAACTCTTCCGGGCTGAACGGCATCACGGATGATTGGAGCTACTCCGGTACGGTAAAAACAGATACCTCCACCGATACCCAGAACAACACCATTTCCGACTCCTGCTTTGTGCTGGGCGCATACTCCTCGTTGTCGCAGTACATCCGAGGGGTAGTCCCCGGCACTTATACGATCTCGGTCCGGGCAAAGAAAACCTCGACCATGTCCGGGTATTTCTATGTGACCTACAACGGAAACAAAACCAAGTACCTGTTCAATAAGTCCACGGCATTTGACTGGACGGATTACTCCGTAACGCTCACGGATGTGACTGACCCCACGTTGCGTATTTACTGCTACTGTCGGGATGCGTCCATCTACCTCGCGGACATCATGATCTCCGAAGGGGCGATACCCCGAAAGTGGACACCCGCACCCAACGAGATCTACACCCAGGAGGTCAAGATCGACAAGCGGGGCATCGAGGTATCCAACAGCGCATCGTCCCAGCGGACGGTCATCACGAACACGGAGTTCGCCGGTTACTACAACGATGAGGTGATCTTTACCCTGAACAAGGACGAAACGCAAACCAAGAAAACCACGGTGGACGGCGAACTGACCGTGGGTAAAACGAAGTTTGTCCCGATGCCGACGGCGTCCGAAGGGCTGAACATCGTCATTCTGGATTAAGGAGGGAAAACTATGGCAACTTGGAAAAGCGCGGCATACGATGGGCGCTATCTTCAACTGGACATTTCAGAAAGCGTGAATGTGGTCGGTAACAGCTCGACACTTTCCTGGACGCTGACCTCTACCGGTGGCGCATCCACTTACTACACCATTGACACGACCACTGTAACGATCAATGGTACGACCGTCTACTCAAAGGAACGTACCTATTGGGATGACCGTGTTTTCCCGGCAAAGAAAGGTTCTGTCAGTGGCACGATTACTGTAGCTCACAACAGCAACGGCAGCAAAACGATTGCGGTCGGGTTCTTGACCCGTGTTTATATCTACGGTTCACAGGAATACGGCGGCAGCATGACGCTGACTACCATTGACCGCTCTGCTCCCACAGTTACATTCAGTACATCGAATGTCACGGCAAACGGGTTCAAAATCTCCGCTACATCCTCTGCCACTGCGGACGTCTGGCAGTACAGCACAAACGGCGGTTCGAGCTGGACGCAGTTCTCAACGACGGCATCCACCAGTGCCAGTGTGACGATCACCTCGCTCTCACCGAATACAAGCTACACGGTGAGGGTCAGAGCAAGGCGGCAGTACAACCATGTCTACGGCACTTCCGGCAGTTCCACAGTCAAGACGCTGGGCGGTGCTGTGGTGAATAGTGTCAACACGGTGACGGCGGACAATGCCACGGTTTCCATTACCATCAATGTGACCGTGTACGAAGCCTCCTACACCAATACGCTGGTGCTTAAAAACGGCAGCACGAGCATCCTGACTATTTCCGGGCTTTCCTGGTCGAAGGGCACGGCGAACCGCACGGTTACGCTGACATCGGCGCAGAGGACGACACTGCTGAATGCAATGGCATCCATCAAGTCGTTCACCGGCACTTTTGCGGTTTCGTCTTACAGCGGGTCTACGCAGATCGGCAGCACCTCAAGCAAGACCGCCACTGTACTGACCACGGCAACCAATTCTGCTCCAACCATAAGCGGATTCACTTATGCCGACAGCTACACGACCACGAAAAACCTCACAGGCAACGACCAGCTATTCGTTCAGAACTACTCGACCCTCAAGGTCACGCCCGGAACGGCAACTGCAAAAAACGGTGCCAGTATTTCCAACTACACAGCTTCCTGCAACGGGCTGTCATCCTCTAACACTACCGGCTCTGCCTTATCTGTTGGAAAGATCGCCAAGTCCGGCAGCGTAACGGTCACGCTCACGGTCACGGACTCCCGCGGTTATACCGCCAGCGTTTCCCAAACTATTACGGTCATCCCATACGCAAAGCCGAAGGTGTCCTCGGTGACGCTCCGACGAACCAACGACATTGAAGCGGAAATGCAGCTCAGATTCAGCGGTTCTATTTCCGCTGTGACCGTAGACGGGACGCAGAAAAACAGCGTGGTTTATGTGCGGTATCGGCACAAGAAAACCAGTGAGAGCAGCTACGGCAGCTACACCAGCATCTATTCCGGCACGACAAAAAGCGGAACCTCTTTCAGCTACTCCAATTTGGAACTGTGCAATCTGGATGCCAACAGTTCCTACGACTTTCATCTACAGATCCAAGACAAGCTCTATTCTTTGAGCAGTCTGGATCTGTATTTTACTGTACCGCAAGGGACTCCGCTCATTGCGCTTCGTAAAAAGAAAGTCGGCATCAACACGCCGAACCCGCAAGCCACGCTGGATGTGGACGGCAGCATCCACATGAACGGCGTCAATGTCCACGGCAAAATGGGCAGAGTGGACGGCTCGACCACCGACCTCAACAATGTGAAGACTCCCGGCTACTATTTTGCGTGTTCCGCTTCCACGGAAAAGCACTTTCCGACCACCACAATCGGTATGCTGGAGGTCTTTCTGCCGGAAAGCTACTTTATTCAGCAGCGGTACACCGTCTATAACGGCTCAAGGATGTATATTCGGGGAAACTATGGCGGCACATGGTCTTCGTGGCACACGGTGTCGCTGACCACAGTAACATAAAGAATGTTTTTCGGAATCAAGGCGCTCTGCGGAGTGCCTTTTTTCATACTCATTTTCAAATTTCAAAGGAGGACAAACAACATGAAAGAATTCTGGACGACCATTCAGGTGGTGTTCGCCGGAATCGGCGGCTGGCTGGGATGGTTCTTGGGAGGATGTGACGGCTTGCTTTACGCACTTCTGGCTTTCGTAGTCATCGACTACATCACCGGTATCATGTGCGCCGTGGTGGATAAGAAGCTGTCCAGCGAAGTCGGATTCAAGGGCATTTTCAAAAAGGTGCTCATCTTCGCCCTGGTTGGCATCGGGCATATTCTCGATACCCGCGTCATCGGCAGCGGCTCGGTGATGCGTACCGCCGTCATTTTCTTCTACCTATCGAACGAGGGCGTGTCCCTGTTGGAAAACGCCGCATACCTGGGACTGCCCATCCCGCAGAAGCTGAAATCCGTGCTGGAGCAGCTTCATGACCGCAGTGAAAAGGAGGATGAATAATATGGCTTACACGAACAGCTCTCTGGTGTCCTACACCAAACTCAGCCCCAACCACTCCGGGCAGCGCACCCACAGCATTGACCGCATCACGCCCCACTGCGTGGTGGGTCAGTGCTCAGTTGAAACGCTCGGCAACATCTTCTTGCCGACCTCACGGCAGGCAAGCAGCAACTACGGCATTGGCGTGGACGGCAGGGTCGGAATGTATGTGGAGGAGAAAAACCGCTCCTGGTGCTCTTCCTCCAATGCTAATGACCAGAGAGCCGTCACTATTGAGTGTGCCAGCGACAACACCGAGCCTTACGCTTTTAAGGATGTGGTGTACCAGCGGCTCATTGAACTTTGCACCGACATCTGCAAGCGCAACGGCAAAACCAAGCTGCTCTGGCTGGGAGATAAGGCCAAGACGCTGAACTACACCCCGAAATCTGACGAGATGGTGCTGACCGTCCATCGGTGGTTTGCGAACAAAAGCTGCCCCGGTAACTGGATGTATGCCCGTATGGGTGATTTGGCATCCAAGGTCACGGCGGCTCTCGGCAGTGAGGTGAAGCCTGCCGACCCAGTCAAGCCCACTGGGCCTATCAAGGTTGGCGACCTCGTGACCATCACAGGCAGCACCTACTATGGCGGCAAATCCATCCCCGGCTGGGTGAAGAAGCTCCGCTGGTATGTGGTAGAGGTCAGCGGTGACCGTGCGGTCATCAATAAGGACGAGTCCGGCAGATACGCCATCATGTCGCCGGTCAAGACCTCTGCGCTCGCCTTGGCAGGCACGAAACCCGCCGATGACTACCGCATCCATACCGTGGCGCATGGCGACACCCTCTGGGCAATCGCTAAGAAGTATCTTGGCAACGGCAGCCGCTATAAGGAAATCGTCAGCCTGAATGGGCTGAAAAGCAATGTCATCTACAGCGGCATGAAGCTGAATATCCCTAACTGATATGAAGCCCATCGAGGATTTTTTCTTCGGTGGGCTTTATTCTTTTGCCTGTTTTTTTCCAAAATGCCCTCCTCATGTTCATGGAATAGTGAGGAGGTGGTTCACACATGACAGACCATCAGAAAACAAAGATAGCCGAAATGAGAAAAGCCGGATGCGGCTATTCTAAAATATCCAAAGCTCTGTCCGTTTCGAGAGATACCGTCAAGACCTTCTGCCGCCGAAACAACATCACGGTCGACAGCACCGAAGAACCGAAAGAGACAGCGGGAATCTGCCCGGAATGCGGAAAGCCGATAACGCAGATATCCGGCAGAAAACCGAAGCGTTTCTGTTCGCCGGAGTGTAGACAGAAATGGTGGAACGCTCACCCGGAGCGTGTCGGACAGAAAGCGGTTTATGAATATGTTTGTCCCGGATGCGGTCAGTCCTTTACCGCCTATGGAAACAGCCACAGAAAATACTGTTCCCACGAATGCTATGTGGAGACAAGGTTCAAAGGCGGTGAAGCCCGTGACTAAAGAGCAGATAACAGCGGAAATCAAATATCAGGCGAGCATTGCACCGTTTCGGCTAATGCTGAAAAACGGACAGATTTCCACAGAGGATTATCGTGTGATAGACACAATACTCACCGAAAAATACCTTCCTGTTTTCGTTCAATTTATTCCTCCGAATTGACTGGATATATTTCAAAATCAGAGTTAATATGTCCGATACCAAAGGAGGGATACAATGAAAAAAACTATCGTAAACATTGCCCCTGCCGTAGCGGAAACCCCTCGTGCAAAACGTGTGGCGGCCTATGCCAGAGTTTCCTGCGGCAAGGACACCATGCTGCATTCCTTGGCGGCGCAGATCGATTATTACCGTGACTACATTATGATGAACCCGGAATGGCGGTTTGCTGGAGTCTACGCTGACGAATCGAAAACAGGCACCAAGGACAACCGTGAGCAGTTTCAGCTTCTCTTGACCGAATGCAGGAGCGGAAACATCGATATGGTCATTACCAAGAGCATATCTCGGTTTGCGAGGAACACGGTCACGCTTCTGGAAACCGTGCGTGAACTCAAAAACCTCGGTATTGATGTTTTCTTTGAAGAACAGAACATTTACACTATGAGCGCCGAGGGCGAAGTAATGCTGACGCTCCTCGCTTCTTTCGCCCAGGCAGAGAGCCTTTCGTGCAGCGACAACTGCAAATGGCGAATCCGCAAGGGCTTTGAGGAAGGACGGGCATCCACCTGCACAATGCTCGGATACCGCCTGGTGAACGGAGAGATAACGCTCATTGAAGAAGAAGCCGAAACCGCAAAACGCATATTTGATTTATACCTTGCCGGATACGGTCTTCAGAAAATCGCCAACACCTTGAATGAAGAAGGGCTATTCAGCATCTTCGGAAACGAATGGCATCCGACAACCGTGCGGAAAGTCCTGACAAACGAGAAATATTGCGGAGACCTTTTGCTTCAAAAAGTATATCGTGAAAACCATCTTACAAAAAGAAAATGCTACAACACCGGGGAACTTCCACAGTATTTTGTCGAGGATGATCATCCGGCGGTGGTTACCAGACAGATCTTTATGGCGGTTCAAGATGAATTGAAACGCAGAGCAAAAGAAAAAACACAGCCGGTTGGTTCGAAAAGCAGTTTTACCGGGAAAATCCGATGCTCATGCTGCGGAAAGAATTATCGCCGAAAGACAACACCTTATAACATCGTCTGGTGCTGTTCGACCTACAACTCCAAAGGAAAGAAATACTGCCCGGACTCAAAGGTCATCCCGGAGGAAACGCTGAAACGGGCGGCGGCAGAAATTTTGAAAACGGACGGATTTTCGGACGGGGCATTTGAAACGCAGATTTGCACGATAGAGGCTCATCCGGGCAATCTGCTCCGTTTCATTTTTACGGACGATTCGACTACGGATTATGTCTGGAAAGACCGCTCACGCTCCGAAAGCTGGACAGATGAAATGAAAGCCGCCGCCGGAAGAAAGACGAAGGAAAGGGACGCAAATCATGGCAAATAAAACAGTCAAAAAGATAGAAGCAACGAAGCCAACGCTGTCGGCACAGTATTCGACCTTCACACGAAAGCGAAAGGTCGCAGCCTATGCCCGTGTTTCAACGGCAAAGGAAGAACAGGAAAACTCCTTTGACGCGCAGGTCAGTTATTACACGCAGAAAATTCAGGCGAACCCGGAATGGGTCTTTGTCGAGGTGTATTCCGATGAGGGTATCACCGGCACGAACACCAAAAAGCGTGACGGCTTCAACAGAATGATAGAAGATGCCCTTGCCGGGAAAATCGACCTCATTCTCACCAAGTCCGTCAGCCGCTTCGCACGAAACACAGTCGACAGCCTTGTTACCATCCGGCAGCTCAAGGAGAAAGGTGTGGAGGTGTTTTTCGAGAAAGAGAACATTTACACTCTCGATGCCAAGGGAGAACTGCTGCTTACGATCATGTCCTCGCTGGCACAAGAAGAGGCAAGGTCGATTTCAGAGAACACCTCATGGGGTCGAAGAAAGTCCTTTGCGGACGGAAAGGTCAGCCTCGGCTATTCCAATTTCCTCGGTTATGACAAGGGTCCCGATGGGGAGCTTGTTATCAATGAGGAGCAGGCAAAAATCGTGCGGAGAATTTATGCGGAGTTCCTCGCCGGAAAAACTCCGGGCGGCATTGCGAAAGGGCTGACCGCTGACAGCATTGAAACGCCCGGTCACAAGAAGGTGTGGCAGGCTTCCACGGTGCTGAACATTCTGAAGAATGAGAAGTATTACGGGGCGGCCATACTTCAAAAACAGATAACGGTATCGTACTTGACGAAAGAGAAGCGTCCCAACACGGGCGAACTTCCCATGTACTACATCGAAAAAGACCATGAGCCTATCGTCTCCCCGGAAACCTTCCAGATGGTACAGGAAGAAATGCGCCGCAGACGGGAAGCCGGAAGCAATATGCAATGCGTGTCCATTTTCTCAAGCCGCATCATCTGCGGTGACTGCGGAGGATACTACGGCAGAAAGATATGGCATTCAAGCACCAAGTACACCGCATGGCACTGGCATTGCAATGCCAAATTTCAAAAGCGAAAATACTGCGAAACACCGACCCTCAAAGAAGAAAGCCTGGAAGAGACCTTCGTTGAAGTGTTCAACAGCCTGATTGCCGACAAGGACGAAATCGTAGAAAACTACCGTCTTTGCATCGATGCCGTTACCGATGACAGCGAGTACCGCAGGCAACTTGAGGATTTGAACAACGGCTGCGGCGAAGTCCAGACGCTGATAAGAAGCCTTCTGATGACCTACAGCCGACAGGACACCGCCGATGATATCCATGAGAAACTCCAAGAATATGAGGATCGGCTTGACACGATGGCTCGGCTCAAGCAGGAGCTTGATTTGAAGATAGCCGCCTGTGCTGCCAAGCGTGTGCAGATTACAGGCTTTCTGAACGAACTTATGAAGCATGACGCTCCGCTTGCAAAGTTCGACCCGCTTGTATGGCAGGCGGTCATCAATTACGCTACGGTCAATCGTGACTGCACGATTACCTTTACCTTCCGTGACGGGACCGAAAAGACCGTACCAATCAAGAACGGTGTCCGTCCTTACACGAAACGCAATAAGCCGCAGGAGGTTGACGGCAATGACGGATAAGAATCTGCTTGTAATCACCCCTCACAGAAAAGAACCCGGCAAGCAACGCATCGCCGCCTACTGCCGGGTTTCAAGCCGAAGCGATGAACAACTGAACAGTCTGACAAATCAGATTAATTTCTACCGCAGCCTATTCGAGAACGATGATACCGTTGTCTTTGTCGGCATCTATGCGGAAGAGGGACTCTCCGGCACCCAAGCAGAAAGCCGACCGCAGTTTATGAAAATGATCGAGGACTGCCGGAGCGGTCTTATAGATTGCATACGGACAAAAAGCGTATCCCGGTTCGGAAGGAACACCGTGGATACGCTTATTTACACCCGAGAGCTTCGGTCCCTGGGCATTGATGTTTTCTTCGAGAAAGAGAACATCCACTCCACCGAATCCTCTGGGGAACTCATGCTCACGCTGATGGCTGCGTTTGCCGAGTCCGAGTCTGAGACGATGTCGGAGAATATAAAATGGGGCAAACGAAGAAGATATGAGCAAGGCATCACGGGGAGCATCACACTCACCGGGATGTACGGTTTTCGGCAGAACAAGGGTATCGTGACCATTGTGGAGAATGAAGCTGAACTGGTGCGGCGAATATACAAGGACTTCATTGACGGCTATAGCTACGGCGAAATCGCCGACAGGCTTATTGCCGAAGGGGTGCCAACTCGAATGCCCGGTGCTTCCTGGGCAAAGACCACCGTTCAGCACATTATCCGAAACGAAAAATACTGCGGTGACTGCCTGTTTCAGAAAGCGTTTATCGCAAACCCCATCACGCATCAGCAAGTCAGAAATAACGGAGAACTGCCGAAATATCTGGTGGAGGACTGCCTTCCAGCAATCGTGGATAAAGAGACATGGAAGCTGGCACAGGCTGTTGCGGCAAGGCATACACCGCACAAGCAGGCATCGAATGAGCGGTATCCGTTTACAGGGAAACTGTTCTGCGGAGTATGCGGTAAGCCTTACTGCTATTATCATTATACGACCACCAATAAGCAGCCCCTTGCCGCATACCGATGTATGAGCCGAAAGACGCAATCAGCGGTCGAAGTGCCGGGTCAAACATATACGCCGCCGCACAAGGCAACCTTCAAACTCAATGCCTCGCCAGAACTGATCGCATACAGAGAACGCTACTGCAAACCGCCGAAGGAAAGACCGATGCTCTGCACAGATGTCCGCATTTCGATTGACCTGCCGCAGAAGGCATTTTGCCGAGCGTGGAATCTCATCGTGGCAAAGAAGCTCCGCTATCAGGCAACGCTGCGGTCAACGGTCGATAATGCCGAGGACATCCTCGTCCAATACCGTGCGGAAGAGATGTGTCTTCTGATTGACGAGATCGGAAAAATCAACGAGTTCAGCTATCCGCTCATGCTCAAAACGCTCGACAGGGTCGTTGTAAACGCCAACGGGAAGCTGACATTCATCTTTCAGTCCGGCATAAAAATCACAGTATAAATGCTTCGAAAAACCCAAGTGTGACTATGAAAATACCCTCGTTTTTTATGGGTAAAATCATAGTCACACTTTTTCCTTTTACAAATATTCCGAGCGGAATGAAACCTTCGGCAGCAAAGTCCTCCGTTCTGACACGGCATCCCGGCTCGGCTCTATTCCTCTGAAAAGCGCCGAAAACGCCGTGTTTCTGCGGCTTTTACAGGGTGGGTTCAAATGAACCCATTGATGAACTCAGTGGGTTCAAACACAGAGGGAAAATTAAATTGTATCAATGCCGTAGTTATTACGCAAAAGTCTTTTACAGTAGATTTTCTGCAAAAGAAAACAAAGCTAAATGAAGGCGAGGTGCCGCAGTATTATGTTGAGGGCAGCCACCCCGCCATTATTGAACCTGATGAATGGAATCACGTCCAAGCTGAATTTGCCAGACGAAAAGCACTCGGCAACGCATACAGCGGAAAAAGCGTACTCTCTGCAAAGCTGGTTTGCGAGGACTGCGGCGGGTTCTTCGGCTCAAAGGTCTGGCATTCCACCGACCGCTACCGTCGCACTGTTTGGCAGTGCAACAATAAATTCAAAGGCGGTGAACGTTGTCTGACGCCAACTGTGGATACGGAAACCGTACAGCAGCTCTTCATAAAAGCCTATAACCAGATGATGGGAAATAGAAAGCAAATCATTGAGGACTGCGAACTGATGCGCAAAAAGCTGACCGATTTCAAGTCACTAGACGCCGATATTGAGCGTCACCTTGAGGAAACGCAGATTGTTGCCGAACTTGTCAAGGCTGCAGTTAAGGATAATGCAGTCACCGCACAATCGCAGGAAGCGTACTTGAAAAAGTATGAATCACTTACCAAAAGGTACGAAACAGCGGCTGCAGAACTGGCACGCCTGCAAAACCTCCGTACCCTCCGCAGTCAAAAAGATAAGGCTGTAGCGCTTTACATAAGAACTCTGAAAAAACAGCCGACCGTATTGAGCGAGTGGAACGACACTTTATGGACTGTGATGGTAGAGAAAGCAATAGTCCACAGGAACAGCGAGATAACCTTTGTATTCTACAATGGTACTAAGGTTAAAGTGAGGCAATAAAACGATCGCTCTACTAAAAATCAATGCCATCTCAATAAAATCAAACAGTAAACACCGCCGCATAGAGAAGCTACTCTCTGTGCGGCGGTGTTCCTTCATATTTTCTTATCGTACACGATGCACTGCTTCACCGGAAGCCTCAATTACGCTCAGACCAATTTTTTCTTTCTTATGATACTGATTGCAACGCTCACGACATTCCAGAGCAGAGAAGTGCCTGCAACGGATACTGCCGCGGTTGCAAGCGGCTTGGAAACATTAACGTTGTCGCTGATAGCGGAAATATTGCCCGCGTCCAACGTCGTATTGTCAGTCAGTGTCAGAATCAGGTTGCCGTTGTCATCAATGCGGCAGCCCTTGATTCCGATACCGTTCTTTCCGTCAACGCCGTCCTTACCGTCTTTTCCGTCCGTACCGTTCTTGCCGTCAGTGCCGACGATTTTACCGAGATTGGTAACAACGCCATCGGTAAACGTGATAATCAGATTGCCGTCGGCATCAATTTCAGCCGATTGTATTCCGTTGCCGTTTGAACCGTCTTGACCGTCCTTTCCTGCGTCACCTTTTTCTCCGGTGACTTTGCCGAGGTTGTGTACAGTACCGTCTGACAGTGTAATGATAAGGTTGCCGTTTTCGTCAACAACAGCATTCTCAATGCCGACTCCGTCAGCACCGTTTCTACCGTTTTCACCGTTGCTTGCGTTTACCTTGCCTGCATTATGCACAGTGTCGTCGGTCAGGGTGATAATAAGATTTCCGTCCTCGTCGATAGTTACCGACTTAACGCCTACGCCTGTAGCGCCGGTATCGCCCTGTTCACCTTTATCTCCGATGACCTTGCCTGCATTATGCACGGTGTCATCGGTCAGTGTGATAATAAGATTTCCGTCCTCGTCAATCGTTGCCGACTTAACGCCTACACCTGTAGCGCCGGTGTCACCCTTGTCACCCTTATCGCCTTGATCGCCTTTATCTCCTGTTACTTTTCCGAGATCAAGTACAGAATCATCGGTCAGAGTAATGATCAGTTTTCCGTCTTCGTCAATGACAACGGATTTTACACCGACTCCGGTGTCACCTGTATCGCCCTTTACATCTGTCACTATGACAGTAAGGAGTATATCGCTGTCTACAGTAAATGTTATTTCGTTTTTGTTTGTTTCGGAAAGCAGTTCGCCGCCGATGTACCAGCCCTTGAGAATAAAGGTCGGGTCAAGTGTCACGGTAGCGGTAAGCTGTGTTCCATCAAGGAACTTGTCGCCGCTTGAGATCTTTTCTTTACCGTTTTTAACCGAAAGGATACAGCCCTCAATAGTTGTGGGGAATGTAACCGTATATTCCGGTATCTTCTCGATTTTTACCGAGATGTTTGTATTCGCTTTGACAGCGCCTGTCTTATAGGTATAACTGCCGTCGTTGTTGTCGATCCACGAAGCCGTGTCTGCAAGGCGGTAGTTTTCATTCGGCTTTACTGTAACGGTGATCTCATCTCCGTAGCGAACGGTATTACCGCTTACAAAATCTTCGTTTCCGTTTTTAACAGTCATATCGGCATTTTGGATACTGTCTATTGTAACAGTATATTGCTCGATTTCGGTGAAATACACCTGAATGTCGGTTTTGGTATCCATAACGATTTCATAGTCGTACTGACTGTACAGCTTATCATCTGTCGTTACGGTGTCGACCTTGTCGTCACGGGTAATGACGAGCTTCTGCACTCTGTAATTTTCTGCCGCCTGTGCGGTAAGAACAATTTTTGTGCCGACAATAACACCCGTACCCGACTGATAACCCTGCTTAGTTGCCACTGCGCCTGTCTGATCGCCGCTTGCGGCAGAATAGGTCAGCGTCAGACGGACAGGAACATCAAATTCTGCACCGATCTCAGTGTCCTTTGTAATAGTCATAGTGAAGCTTTCGCCGCTTTGACTCTCGGCGTCGCCTGTCCATGCACGGAACTTGCAGTCTGCGTCAGCTTTGACAGTGAATGTCAGTTCACAATCAACAGGAACATACACGCTGTTGTTGTCATTCAGTTCTATAATATTGCCGTTTGCATCGGTGATCTCTATTGTACCGCCCTCTGCGGGGATATTTACCTTTACCTGCTTGCCGATCTCGGAAAGAGAAGCAAATTCTGCTTCAACAGTGTATTCTTCCGATGCCAATCTCAGAGTATAGGCGTCTGAGCCTGCGGCATCTATGGTTACGGTATTGTTATCCGCATCGGTGATCTTCCACGATTTAAGTCCGTAGCCGCTTTCCGGTACTGCGGCAAATGTTACATCATCGGTGACTGTGCCGCCGGGAGCGCTCAGCGGAGCATCTCCCACTGTCGCACTGACCGTACCTATTACCGCGCCGTCCGCCGTATATGTACCGGTAAATGTGACCTGAGCGGAAGTTACCGCACGCTTGGTCGAAACCTGAATATTTGCTTCACCGTTCAGGGTAAAGGCACATTCGATAGTTCCGTCTGCTTCCGGCGTGAATACCATTGTTTCTCCGCCGTTGTCAAGCGTCATGGATACAAGCTCATACAGTTTGCTCTTTGGGGTGACCTTTACCTTGATGATCTCGCTCTCGCTTATCTCATCTCCCGACTTGATCTCAACATTACCGAGATGGCGCACCTTAATGTCGGCGGCATCTTCGTTATCGACAGAGTAGTTGACATTATAGTCTTTCTTTGCCGTTGTAACCTCGGCGATATTCGACCATGTGCTTTCATTTTCTTTGCCGTCCACCTTGCAAACGGAGGTAACAACAAAGCTAAAGTCGGTGTTGGTTTTCAGATTTTCAATGTCATAGTATGTTGTACCGGCAGAGAGCAGATCGGAAATTTTCGTATACTCGCCGTTTTCAATGCTGTACACATAGTAGCCCTCTACCTCCGGCCAACCGGGAGTCTTGTCGGGCTGAGACCATGTAAGGCGCACTGCATCATCTGCGAACAGTTCAGCTTCCAGATCATCTACCGCAGGAGCGGGTGTGCTGACATTTGACAGGCTGTAGCCGATAAAGACAGTCTTGTTGCCTTCCTCACCGTAGAGGTGACGGAACCACTGTCCCAGCGTCCAGTCGAATGTGTACTGCGTGTAAATGCTTGCGGGGATTCCCTCCTCGGCAAGAGCAGGACCGTCAATATCATTGACTGCACCGATGCACCCCTGCGAGGAGGTTTTCGTGGTCGAAACGCCCGAACCGTTGCTGTAGCTCAGACTGGTTTCAAAACCAACATCATGCGAGAATAGTATACCATCGCCGAATACACCGAAGCTGATGGAGAAGTTGAAGTAAAATCCGTGAGAAATCTCCTCAGAAACCGATTTGATATTGCTCTTTGAATAGGAAACCTCATTCAGACCTCCCGCATAGCCCAGACGGATAGTGTTCTGGCTGAGCTGCTGAGCGCCGAGTGCACTGTATGCGCCCCAGCCCAGCTGATTGTACATATAAGGGTTGCCCTCGTTGCCGTTCAGCCAGTTTTCCTCTTCGTTGATCTGCTCAAGGGGATAATAGCAGGCTTCGTCTTTTGAGGTCTTATCCGACTCCTTAGTGATGGCGCGATTGCCCTTTTTCTCCATATAGGAGTTGTATTCTTCAGCAAAGCTGTTGTAGTCGTCAATGCTCATCTGCTGATACACCGGTTGCTGTGGGATAGACAGGCTTATTGCCGTTTCGTCCGACCACTTGCCGTTTTCATCCAGCACCTCATAGCAGTAAATGAATACCGGCGTTCTTGCAACGAGTGCCGTATTATACGCCTGCGCCTTGACGGTCATGGCGTATTCGGTTTCCAGTGCTTCGGAAAAGCTCTTGCTCCATTCAAGAGAATAGCCGGCAGAGATCTCCAACTCAAAAGGCGCAAACAGTCCGCCGTAGCTGTAGGACATACCCACGCTGTAGGAAACATTTTTTGAAGAGGACTGCTCCAGCTCGTAGCTTTCGGTTATGGTATAGTCGGTCTCGTTATTTGCCGAATCGCCCAGTGCCGCAAAGTAGGGCGCCGCCTGCATAACTGCCTTGACCTCGGGGTCGCTGTAGGCGTAGCTCACGCCCTTATATCGTGCGATAACGCCGTCCTGGTCACGGTCGCAGGCAGTCAGCAGTACCTGTGCACCGCCGCCCTTATAACCGCCGTCTGCTTTGTTCGGACCCCAATCGGAGAGTGTTGTTTTAAAGCCGGTAGCCGCGCCGTAATCGGCGGCAGTATCGTTATAAGTGGCGGAAATCAAACCTTTTTTGAAAGAATAAGTATCGTCTCCGTCCCGGCAGGAAGTCACAAATACGATTTGCTCTCTGCCGGCATTGTTGCCGTCAAAATTACCTACAGCAACCGAGCGGATGAATTCTTCGTACCCGCCGAGCGCACCGTCAAATTGAAAGCCGCTCATTTTATAGCCCTGGGAGGCAACCGTGTTTAATTCGCCGGTAGCGGTGTTGTATGTATACAGCGTGCCGTTGATAAAGATAAAATCTGCGGCACTGGCTCCGTTATAAGCAACCGCCTCCACCGCTAAAGGAGAAACAATGTCTTCGCCATCGGTGCTTTTATATGTCCACTCGTTTGTTGACATGGTTTTGTAATCAGATTGAATAAAGCCATTGTTTTTGTTGTTCAGAAGCGTTGTATAGGCAAGATAGCTTTCATCTGTTTCACCGTAACCTTCGATTTCAGCCTTAATACCTGCAACAACAAGGTCGTCGTAACCGTCATTGTTGATGTCACCTGCCGTTATATTGCAGGCGTTCATACTACTTGACGACTGTACTTCTCCATCGGAGAGCTTGCCCTCGGGGCAGACATAGAAAGATTCATCTGCTTTCTGATCGATAAAAGAGCCTTCCTTCGGCATAGTGCCGCCGTATTTAATTTTTACCTGCGGGCGGTATACATTTTTGTTGTCGCTCGTTATGCAGTTTACATGGAAATACGAAAGCACGGCAAGGTCATCTATATTGTCGCCGTTGAAATCACCGACCACCATTTTTACGCTCAGCTTGTGCATGGCGTTATACAATGTATCTTGTTTTGAGCCGCCGATGCTGTCGTTTCTTGCACCTTTTACCGATTTTCCGCTTTGGTATGTCTCAATATAGAGGTCGTGAAGCAGGTCATAGCCCAAAGATCTGCCATCACCTGTGGTTGTATTATTGTGATTACTAGTCAACTTATTGCCGTCAGCATCGTAACGCAATTCCCAGAGGAGACTACCGACATTATTTATATCTTGGTAAAGGTCGGTAGTAACCCATGTTGCCGACTTTTTTGTGCCGGGTACATAGACAATAACGGTTTCCTTGCCATCATTATCGAAGTCGCCGGCGACGACATCAAGAAGTGCGTTTGTCTCATAGCCGTTGACCTGAAAGTCTCCGTCGGAATCTGCGATCCAGTCGAGGGGAAAATTAATAATATAGGTGCCGCACTGCTTACCCGTTACAGTATTGGACAAAATGGCATAAACTTGTTTGCGTGTTCTGTGAACCCCGACATAGACAACATAGTCTTTTCTTCCAGAACCTGTAGGGTCAAATGCTACCGACTGTATAAACGAAAGCTGTTGAATACTACTGGACAAGCTCAAGTCCGGCAGAGAGCCGTCCGATGCGGTGTTGTTATTTGATATAAAGCTTAGCAGGCTTTCCGCCGTTCCCACATCGGCAATTTTTCCGTTGACCGATGATGCGGTGGTTTGCAAATAAAAAAGCTCGTTTTGCTCCACCATCGCAAACGGGTGGTCAACATCGTAGCCGTAGGGGTTAGTCGTCTTGTCGTACCCGGCAGGGACGGTGTTTTTCATCAGCGAATTTGCCGCATCCGATGAAAAGGTCGGACTGTCCGAGCCGTCCTCGGCAAATGACGAAAACGGCAGACTTGCGGCTATCATCGCAACAGCCAGCACCGCACTTATCGCTCGTCGAAAAATGAATTTCTTGTTCATAGTTCATACTCCTTCAAAATCGGGTTTACCGCATACAGCGGCAGAATAGAAAATAAAAAAATGAGTCATATAGCTCTTATTAAATATTATATCATAATGCGGAGATTTCGGGCGTGTCGTTTACGCTGTATTGTTGTCGTTTACGTCGCAGAGAATTACACAGATAAAATATCGCTTGTCAAACGACGGATTTTAATGTAAAATAGTATACGGACAATCGGCACAATGAATTTTACTGTAAACGGGAGGTTTCTCGTCATAATGGAGAACAATATACAAAAATCTTTACGGTGGATATGCACGGCACTGTTTCCGATCCTTTGCATCGGAATGATATGGTTTTTGCAGAATTTCACTAAGCTTGATACATCTATACAATATATAGACTGGCAAACTGCCGTCAAAATCGGACAAGATGATTCGCTCACCGAGCTTGACTATTCCGTACCACCTGAAACAGGCGACAGGTTTCGGCTTGAAACAGTCATTCCCGCAAACAGCAAATACGGTAATCTGGTATTTGAAACGGCAGGAATGGATCTGACGGTCAGCATAGACGAAAAAGCGGTGTGGCAGTCCGAAACTCTTGTGCCCGAGGGAGCGGCAGGGCAGACCCAGGCGATTATTCCGCTGCCGCTCGATACCGAATGTAAGCTTACCGTTATCGGCACGGTGACCGACACGACAAGCATTATTTTCCCGCCTTTTCCGCGCTTTGTGCCTGTAGATGCGGAAGCAATCGAAAGCTACGCCTACGCGAATTATTACAGCATTCCTGCAGGTGCGACCGCTTTCATATCGCTGATGATCGCAGGTCTGTTTCTTTTGGGAATTGCGCGCAAAAATACGGATTGGAGTCTGATACCGCTTTTCCTTGCCTCTGTGGGGCTTACGATGCAATGGATCACCAAAGGAATGGGACATCATTTTCTCGATGACGGATTGGTCGATTTCCTTAATCGGCAGGAAATAGGCATTCTGTTGCTTGTGCTTTTGATAGTATATCTTGTGATGAACAGACAACGTAAATTCTGGAAATACTTTGGGGTTTCCGCCGCCGTAAGTGCCGTTACATTGGCTGTCGCATACATGGTATCGTTTTTCACAAACAGCCGCCTTTCAAAATATATCGGCAGGCTGATCTCAGATGTCACGGAGTTTTATGATTATTCAGGACTTCTGTATTGGATCACCGTCTGGACAGTCGCCGTATGTGCGGTCATCTCCGCCTATGCCGTAACACGTTCGATCATTTCGCAGCAGATGGAAGCCAAAACGCTCCGTCTGCGCAACGAGCTTATCATGAACAGCTATCATGCGATAGAAAGCAAGGTGACCGACAGCGCCGCCATTCGCCATGAAATGAAGCATAAAATAATCGCCCTTGATGCGCTGTATCAGAAGGGCGATTATAAGACGCTGGGGGAGCTGATCGGAGATATAAAACAGCAAAACGATCATCTGGCACAAACGCAGTTTACCGAAAATTTCACGGTCAATACGATCTTGCAGGACGCCGCTTACCGTGCGGCACAGTCTGACATCAGCTTTGATGTGCTGGTTTCTGTTCCGCCGCAGCTGACTGTTGCCGAAAGCGATTTATGCGAGCTTTTGATGAATATGCTTGATAATGCGTTGGAAGCCGCCGCGGAGGTTACCGACGGAAAACGGTTTGTCCGCTTTCAAATTGAAACAAAGAACGGCTTTCTTGCCGTCAAGTGTGAGAATTCATATTCCGGAAAGCGTAGACAAGACGCAGACGGCAACTATCTCACAACCAAAAATGATGCCGAAACCCACGGCTTCGGCTTAAAGCTGATGAACGCCGTCGCCGTTCGCTATCACAGCATTCTGGATATATTCACCTCGGAGGATCGGATCTTTACCGTGCAGACAGCACTTAAGCTGCCTAAAAAATAAATATTAAGAGGTCACCGCCGAATATAAGCGGTGACCTCTTTGTTATTGATTTATATATCGCACAAATGCGCTTTGAAAGGCTTTATAATAGGCTCTTCCCACCGGGAGCGTTTCGCCGCTTTGCAGAGAAAGCTCCGTTCTACCGATCTCACGCACCTCATTCAAATTCACAAGATAGCTGTTATGACAGCGGGCAAATTGCCCCGCAGGAAGTTGTTTTTCAAAATCCGAAAGCGAAAAATAATAGGTGCTGTTACCTGTACTTTGGTGGATTACTATGCTGTGATTATAGCTCTCGACATATCGTATGTCCGAAAAAGATAAATGCACCAGTTTATTTCCGATGTGAACCACAACGGTTTTCGGTATGTAATTCAGCTTCAGATCAGTGTGGATCGCACTTGCCAGTGCTTCCCGCCGTACAGGCTTTAAGAGAAAATGAATAGGTTGAACGCCGTATCCTTCGCTAAGATAATCCTCACACGCTGTCACAAAAATGATTGACACCCGATTACCTTTTTCTCTTAAAGAACGGGCAAGTTCCATACCCGTCATGCCGTCCATCTGAATATCCAATATCAGCAGGTCAAAGGGGCAGTTTTCGCTGTTAAGCCGTTTTTCAAGCTCTTGAGCCGAACAAAAAGGCTCAAGCTCATATTCAACACTGTCATCAGTTAAAATATCACTACAAAGAGAACATAAATTTTCTCGTATTATATCATCGTCATCGCAAATTGCGATACGGTATGCGTCCATCTTCTCACCTGCAAATTCGGAATTATTATATGTTATTATACCACAAATCAAATCGGCGTCAGCCGACACGGCGGAACGCCGTGCTTTTGTCAACAGACAAAAGGATTTGACGGAAAAATGTTCTCAGACTTGCGGTGCTCCGCAAGCCGTGCAAAGCACGGCAAAATCCGCTTTCGGCGGATTTTATGTCTGAGGTTATTATATCATATTTTCGAGCAGATTGCAACCGGGACGGTATAGTGGTTTGCTTATTACAGGTCAAAGGTCGGCTTTCTGCGGCTTTTTGTTAATTTTAGGAATAATTAAAATATGCACACCCCTTTGCCGAAAATGCACACCCTCACGACCTTTCGTTAAATAGTATAAAGGTAAAAAATAGAAAAGGCTCTGCGGTGACAGTTTTTCTGTCACCGCAGAGCCTTCTTTCGTTAAATTGTATCGATAAATCCCATTAAATAAAGACTTTCGGATAAAGAAAACGGACACCAATCCCGATACGCTTTGTATCAAAATTGGTGTCCTGTTATGGAGAAGTGCGTCACCCTTGTATTTTTCATTTGTCAGAATACTGGTAACTGTGGTTTTGCTCCACTTTGCCTTACCGCTTGGTGACGGTATTTCCAAGTCCTCAAGATACCTGCAAATTTCTGCTTGGGTTTTGCCGTCAAGAAATAATCTGTAAATCAGCCGAACAACGACGGCTTCTTCCTCGACAATGGCAGGCCGTCCGTCCTCGCCCTTTTTATAACCGAGGAAATGCTTATATGCCAAATGAATCTTGCCGTCAGCGAAGCTCTTGCGCTGACCCCACGTAATGTTTTCGGAAATACTGCGGCTTTCTTCCTGCGCCAGTGAGGACATTATGGTTATGAGCAGTTCGCCCTTGCCGTCGAAGGTGTAAATACCCTCCTTTTCAAAATAACACTCAACGCCGTTTTCTTTCAGCTTTCGGATAGTTACAAGGCTGTCAACCGTGTTTCGAGCAAATCTGCTGACCGACTTTGTAACAATAAGGTCGATTTTACCCGCCAATGCGTCCGCTATCATCTCCTTGAAACCTTCGCGGCGCTTGGTATTTGTGCCGGAAATTCCTTCATCGGTATAGACCCTTACGAAATCCCACTCCGGCTTTGACTGAATGTATCGGGTGTAGTAGTCCACCTGCGCTTCATAGCTTGTGAACTGCTCATCACTGTCAGTTGAAACTCGGGCATATCCGGCAACACGCCTTTTCTGCACGGATGCCTTTGGCAGATGCGTCAAGGAATTTACAGTCGCCGGTATCATCGTAACTTTAGGCATTATGCTTGCTCCTTTCTAATGTTTTCTGACGGGCGGCTTCTTTCATCTCGTCCGTCCAACTTTGACTGCGTGAGCGGTCTTTCCAAATTCGAGTAATTTCCGAACCGTCCTTGAAATAGAAAATCAGGGTATTATCATTGCAGACGCGAATATGCTGAATTCGGTGGCAAAGCCACTCGTGAGTAAAATCATTCTGACCCAGGACATCAGCAGTGACTTGCTGTAGAGTAGACTCCGGTATCTGCTTAGACGCACAAGCTGCTTTACCAAGTGAATTGTATGTTCCGCACACCCAGACCGCTCCCGTTTTTGTGATCTTTCGGCGATAGTTTTTGCCGCAGTTATCGCACACCATAAGGCTTGAAAAGGGATATGTTTTCTTTGGCACAGACTTCTTGTTAAACCGAGCCGCCCGCCTTGACTTTTCCTCTTGAACAGCTTGAAAAGTTTTTTCGTCAACAATGGCTTCGTGGCTTTCTTCAGCAAGATACTTCGGAAGTTCGCCGTTATTGAAGATTTTCCGTTTAGTGATATGGTTTTCACGGAATGTCTTTTGCAGCAAAAGATTACCCGTATAGGTGTGATTGCTGAGTATTCGTGAAACTGCGGACTGATTCCATTTACCGCCAAACCGTGACGGAACACCCTCCTCATTCAAGCGTTTTGCAATAAGCTGGTAGCCGCTGCCCGAAAGGTATTCATTATAAATACGGCGGACGATTTCGGCTTCCCTCGGAACAATAACATAATGCTCGTTTTCCATACGATACCCCATTAAAGTCCTATCCCAGGGAATACCGGATTCAAAACTACGCTTGATTCGCCACTTCTGATTTTCGCTTGCCGAGCGGCTTTCTTCCTGTGCGTATGAAGCAAGAATCGTCATCATCAATTCTCCGTCACCGCTAATTGTGTGAATATTCTGCTCCTCAAAATAAATATCCACCCCCAGAGCTTTGAACTCACGAACTGTCTGTAGCAAAGTGACTGTGTTTCGTGCAAAGCGGGAGATGGATTTTGTAATCACCATATCAATTTTACCGGCACGGCAGTCTGCGACCAAATTCTGAAAACCTGCTCTTGAATCCTTGGTGCCTGTCTTGGCTTCGTCGGAATATACACCCGTATAGAGCCAGTCACCGTGGTTTTGAATGAGGTCGCTGTAATAGCTGACCTGTGCTGAGAGCGAATGGAGCATAGCGTCCTTACCGCTCGACACACGAGCATAGGCGGCTACTCTCTTTTTTCTTTCCAGCTTTGGCGGTTTTGATACGATGGTTATTTTTCCTGACATAACGTCACCTCCTTATAGTGTGACATATTACCTCTAAAGCCATCATATATCAAGTCCATTCCGCAATATAAACTACACGAAGATATACCGTATTTTTCGTTCATAATTGTATCAATATCGGCGTAATCTTCCGGGGTTATAATCCCCATCGACAGCATTCGTTTTGCCTGGAGCATGGAAGCAAGGTAGCTTTCCAACCGATTTCTGTAATTGTCACTCATCAGAAGTATGCCCCTTTCTGAAACGGTCTGTTATGTAGCAGGCATGAGAACAGTATTTTCTGTGATTGTTTCCGTAAGCTGTGAAATGACGTCCGCAGCAGGCACAGGTATATTCATAATTTGCTTTTCGGTTGACGCAATCCCTGTGTTCATTCCACCATGTATTTCGACAGGAATCGGAGCAGAACTTTTTCGGTTTCTGCTTAGCAATGTTTTTTATCAGCTTTCCGCACTGTTTACAGGCCACGGCATTCTTTGATTTGTCACCCAGACCGTTGCGGCGGCAGAATGAGCGCACCGTATTATCTGATATGTCGAGTGCTTTTCCTATTTTAATATAACCGACGCCTTGTAAGCGCATTGTTCGTATTTGTTCTTTTTGCTGATTTGTCATTGAGCTTTCCTCCAATCCTAGGGATTACCTCAATATCTACTGGAGAAAAAATAGTCATCCGGTCCGAAAAAAATAATGCCCACCAAGGAAATCAATCCAAGGTGGGCATTATCACTGTAGTTGTTAAGTTTTATCTGAGCATTTCATTTACACGTTTCTGCACCTCCGAATAATCATACCCGGCTTCAGTCAACTTTTCCTTTCGTTCGGCTCCATTCCCCCACAGACCCGCAATAACCTCAACTGCAATCTCATCGGTAGTTTTCCTGTATAGCTTTTCATTTACTCTTTTCTGAATCGTATTGTAGTCGTATCCTGCGGCGGTCAGTAATCTATAACGCTCTGCACCGTTATCCCACTTGCCTTCAAGCACCTCGTCAGCAAGCTGATCTATGGTTTTCTTGACAGGATTTTTCTTGCCGTAATCGGTAAAGCAGATATCACCGTCTACATCATAACCGCTTATTCTGTCAAGTCCCCACTGCCACATAGTCTGACCATAGTTGTTCTTTGACGGGCAGTCGGGGCTGTTAGTCCAGTGAGCAAGCCATATGTCGTACTTGCCGACAATTCTGCTCTTGTCGTAATAGTTCTCCATAAAGGACGGATTTACATAAACTCCGGGCTTGAATCCCGCCTGTCTTATCTTTTCACAGAAAGCAATTGCCATCTTTGTGCGTGTGTCCGTATTCAGACCGCTGATCTGCTTTTTCTCCTCCATGTCGAAGAATACGGGATATGTCGGAGATAAGGTCTTGATTACCTCAATGCACTTTTCAGCCTCTGTCAGTGCCTGCTCAACGCTCATTGCATAGCTGTACCAGTAAAATCCGTAGTCAATGCCATATTTCTTGCAGTCCGCCACGAACTTATCCATAGTAACATCTTTCTTGGTGGAAAAACCCGCACGGATAATCGCAAATCTCACACCCGCCTGTTTCAGCGCAGGAAAGCTGATGCCCTCCTGACAGTAGCTTAAATCAACACCTTTAATCTTCATCTTCGTCCTCCTTTTCGCTTCTCTTATGCAGCTGCTCCAGTACATCTTTCAGCTTCTTCGGAACGGGCAGACCAAGGTGCGCAGCGTTCTCAAGCAGTGAAATACCCTCGTTCGACAGATAGAAGAATATCACCGCAGTGCGCAGAACAGAGCCTGCGCCAATAACACGAGTGTCAAGGATATGCCCGCCGCCGACCAGAGCGAAGATAAGCACCTTTCTGCATATTCCCTTGAACCCGACTGCGCTGGACAGTTTCTTGTCCGAAATAGCGCACATCACTCCGGTTATGTAGTCGATTACCACAAAGGCAATAAGCGCAAAAAGCAAGCCGTCACTCCCTCCGAGAAACCAGCCGAGCCACCCGCCGACCGCAGTAAAAATAAGCTGAATTGTGTTCCAGAATTCTCTCATAATGACCCCTCCAATCATTCGTCAACGATGTCGTATGTAATTTTCATGACCTGCCCGTCAAGCTTTCGCACCGGCTCGGACAGGTTATTTATTGTGGTAAGGCACAGCTTGCATATTCCAAGCGCAAAGCCGAAGAAATGCTGACTGCCGCTTGAATACGGATAGTACGGCAGAACATACAGCGGCAGACTAAGTCCATCGACTTTAAGTATATTTGCGTAAGAATAGAGGTAGCTGCTTGAATAGGTGGGCGCAGAAAACCGCATTCTGTATCTGCCGTAATCTTCGCCGCTTTTGATTATCTCAAGGGCAAGCAGTGAATAGGAAATATTGCAGCTGTCGCAAATCACAAGCGGAGTGTTCGTCTTTTCGTCAACATAAAATCCCCAGAAGCTCGCCGCCGTCATATTAGAGAGCGTTCCGTCAGCGACATACTGCCATGTCTTGCCCGTGGATTTGCCGTCCTTTGTGAATACTCTAAGCTGACCGAAATTGTTGGTCGTGGTGACTTCGCTACCATTTATCAGCGGATTTTTTGTAATGACGAAATACTTATCATCCCACTCAAATGCGCTCAGCGCATTGCAGTAATCGCCGTTCACACCCGCGCCGTAAAACCATCTGTACTGCGATGAAGAATTGCTGATTCTCTCATACTTAAATCCCACGCCATACATCTGGAGCAGAGTGTCTGTTTCGATGGTTTTCTTCGAAACCTGCGAGTAGTCGGACAGCCTGAAAATATAGTGATGGATATGACAGCGTGAGGTCGCAACAATATGTATCTTATCGCCGATAACATACGGAAAATACGCAAGCCATTGAGGGTCGTCCTCCCAGTCCTGACGCAGCTTTTCCTTTTCCTCCTGCGGTACATAGTCCGCATTTGTAGTGTTACAGTCATAAAAATAACTTCCGTGATGATAGCTGTTATCGTACATAGAATCCGGAATACGCTCTGCAGCCGGAAACAGCTCTATGACTTTCTTCACGCTTATAATGCCGCAGAACGGTTTTTCCGCGCTTACGCTTATCGACATGGGGTCGAACATAACGACCTCATAAATGCACCCGTCATGGATATGCTTTCCGAGGAGCCGCACATTTCCATTCGTCAGCCTGCCCATGTAAAACCACTTGAAAACTCCGCAGTTGAACTGCGAATCCGGAATATACCGTCCTACAATAGTGTGATACGCCTGCCTGAACGAATCCAGAGAGCTGCTGTTAAGGTCAGTTCCTCCGCAGGACAGATTCCAGTATGAATGGTGCATTCCGTTTGTGCCGCCGTCCTTGGTGGTAAGGCAGATACAGCTGATCTCGCCGTTCGCCTTATCCGAAGCGAAATCCCACACATGGCGGTAGCCCTTGCCGTTCTCAATGCGGTCGCTTTCGTTGGCATTGTAAGTGCCGATGCTTGTGTCCGTGTTCGTGTTGGCGATTCCTGCGTGACCTATCTCCTCGTTCGTCCAAGGTAGCATCATATTGTTGCCGTCCTCGGGTATCTTGTCGCGACAGACAATAACCCCACGGAAAGCAGTATCGGCAATGTTTCCCGCAAAATCACGCAGCAAATTAAAGCTGCGGTCGTTGTCGGAATCCATGCCGATTTCGATGTAATCGGGCGGGTTGAGAATCGTGTCAACGGCATTCGTAATCATATTTTCTTCATGAAGTTCCTTAACCACTTCTCCGGATTTCTCATCAAAAAGCTGAATGGTCGCTTTACCTTTAATCATTCCTGTTCCTCCTTATACGGTGTGTAAATAAACGATGTCTGGAAGCTGCCGCACGGCGCATTGTTCAGAACATCAGTCAGATTTCCGACATCTCCGTCATACAGTAGCGTAATGCTCTGAACGCTGTCTTTCATCACGGAACTTCCGAACGCAAGCCAAATCGTACTGCCGAAATCACCGGTGCCGAAATCTGCGGAAATCGGCTGTAAACGCACCGTTTCGTGTTCGGTAGTGACTATCATTGTGAATGCCGTTGTTTCAATGCGCTCTGCCTTGACGGGATTTCGCAGTTCAAGATACAGCTTTCTGTTCGATACGTTCACTACGGTTATTGGCGGCGGTGTGATTATTTTCGGACTCCATGCGTCAGGGAATACCGCTCTGATGGTGGGTTCAAGCGTTTTTCTGTTTCTTTCACGCTTAACAAAAGCGGGCATAGTTTCGCTGAACTTGAATTTGTGCGACTTGAGTATCTCAAACAGCAGAGTATCCGATGTACGAACAAGCGACTTTCTGACGGTTCTACGCATAGTAAAATGAAACTCGTCCTCGCGGGTTTCGATGTAGCCGTCCCACGGAGTATCTCCGGCGAGATAAGCGCCCATTACATAGCCCCAGGTCTGCATTTTCGGGAATTTACCCTCTGCGCCGTCAGCCGAAACCACGCTCAACGACATGGTGTTCTGTCCAACTTCAGATGTGAATGGGTAGGTGTAGGTCTTTGTGTGTGCTCCCTCGCTGAAATACTCCTCATACCGCATGACCTCGTTTTCGTTCTTTTTCAGAATAAATGCAAGCGTTCCTGCGGCTGAAATCACGAATTTCACGGTCGAACAGAACGCCGCGTATGTCACTTGAATCGCATTGTAAGTAATGCGGAACAGCCGCTGTGATTTCTCCGTAACCGAAATATCCGCGCTGTTTGTTGCGGTTTTCAACTCCGCAGTGGATTCGCCCACGTCCTTGCGTATCTCGTTCGTTTTCTGCTCCATCTGATAGAGATTGTCCGAAATGCTCGGTCTGTAATCTCCAACCTCGATGGAAATCTCACGGCGGTTGTACGGATTGAAACTCATGGCGATTATGCGTGTGTTCACATTGAGATTGAACGGGTGGAACACTATCTGAACATTATCGCCGACCGAGAAATTGACGTTCTTGTACAGCGTCAGGCCGTAGTTTGTAGTACCGGAACGGCTGTCGGTTTCCATTGTGAGGTCGGACACGTTTTTTCCGTCCATAATGCCGATGTAGTCCTGCGAACCTCTGTGAGAACGAATATTTATTTCCCCTCCATTGTACTCGATTTCTCCTCCGCAGAGCGCAATTAGCTGCATAAGAGCCGCCCTGCGAGTACATTCTCGGTTGATTTTCAGCTTTATCGGAACGGTCGGGTCGCATATTCCTGCGGTCAGTGAAGTGCCTTGCAGCAAAGAAATAAGGCACTCACTCGGAGCGCCCTCGAAATCAAATTCAGTCAGCTTGTATTCATCGTTGTTAAGTTCGTAGGACTTATGCTCGCACTCCACAGTGCAAATCGCAATGCCGTTTGACAGGGATTTCGACACCTTCACAACATTGAAAAGGTAGTTCAGCGTATCACTTTTCAGCCGTACCTCCAGCCCCGTGAATATCTCCGAAGCCATTGAGGAAATCACTGAAAACTGAAAGGTGCATTCTCCGTTCAGGCTGTCGGTCAGCGATGCCGAAATCACTCGGGTAAACACACCACGAACATTTCCGTTTTCGGTCACGATTATCTCAACCATCACACCGCCCCCGCATTCCTTACCGTCACCTTGTTCTGATTCCATTGTATTCGGGATATAACCTTAGTCAGCGGAACTCCGTCAATACTAAGCGGAATTGTTACATCAAACGCCTGCGTCTGTACTCCGTTGAAGCCCGAAACCGTGCCGTTCATATCGAGGTCAAAATCTGACGGAATAGCGTTCTGCATACTCTTTGAAACGTCCTTCATCTCATCGCCGAAGCCCTCGCCAAGTCCTTCAGCCATAAAGCCGCCGAGATTGGCGAATAGCTTTGACGGCGAGTGTATTCCGAAGAAGTCCTTGATTCCGTCCACAATGCCGCCGAAAAATCCGCTTATCTGATTCCAGAGCCACGCGCCCGCGTCAGAAATGCCCTGCCACAGACCTTTCAGCAGGTTGCCACCGACCTCCGCCATCTTGCCGAAGTAGCCGCCGAATGCGTCAACGATACCCGCTATGATTTGCGGAATAGCCTTGACTATCTCCACGATTATGGTCGGGAGATTTTCAATCAGCGCGATAAACAGCTGAACGCCCGCCGCAACAAGCTGCGGAATCGCTCCGATAACAGCGTCAATAACGCTTGAAATAATCTGCGGAATAGCCGCAACAATGGTCGTGATAATTGTCGGCAGGTTCTGCACAAGCGCGATGAGCAGCTTGATTCCTGCTTCGATGATAAGCGGAATAGCGGAAATCACCGCCTTGATTATACCGTCAATTATCTGCGGAATTACCTCCACGATTGCCGCAATGATATCCGGCAGAGCCGTCACAAGCGCCGTCAACAGCTGTATTCCCGCTTCGATTATCTGCGGTATCGCGACGATGAGGAAATCCACGATTCCCATGATTATCTGCGGCAGGGCTTCAATGAGGATTGGCAGTGAATCTAAAATACCCTGTGCAAGCCCTGTCACAAGCTGTAAGGCTGCGTCCAAAATAAGTGGCAGGTTGTCCACAAGCGTTTTCACAATCTCAACGACTACCGTCACAATCTGCGGAACAAGCTGTGGAATTGTTTCCGCAATACCCTTGATAAGCGACAACAGAATATCCGCTCCCGCCGAAACTATCTGCGGCAGTAGTCCTACCAAAGCCGAAATAATCTCGGTCACGATTTTGGCGAGTGTAGGAGTAAGTTCCGAAATAGCCGACAGCAGTCCGTCTGCAAGCGCCTTGATGATACCCGGAGCGCTTTCGAGGACTGCTCCCGCAATCGAAGTTATGATTTCCGCAAACTGCGGAATCAGCGTTCGGATAGTGTCGATAACAGAGGTAACGCCGTTTTTCAGTTCTTCCGCCGCCTGCTCATTGCCTGCGAGGAGGTCGGCAAGTCCGTCCGTAATTTGCGTTATTCCAGGCAGGAGTTCTCCCACCATTCGGTTCTTCAGACCGCCTGCCGTGTGCGACAGCCTGGTAAGGCTGTCCTCAAAAGCCGCGGAAGCCGCAACCGCTTCGTTGCTCATAACCATGCCGTAATCCTCGGCTTCCTGCTTCAGACGTTCGGTTTCCTCTACGCTTGTGTTCAGAACAGCCGCCATATCCACGGCGGATTTTCCGAGGAGGTCGTTTGCGGCGGCGGTGCGCTCTGCGCCTGCTTCCATGCCTTGCAGAGCCGTGATTACCATGCTCAACTGTTCGTCCTGGGATTTTCCGTTCAGTTTCTCGATGGAAAGCCCGACAGCGGACAGCTTTTCGGCTGCGGAATCCGAGCCGCCCGCCGCGTCCGTGATGACGGTGGACAGCTTTTTCATGCCCGTCTGGAGATTGTTTACGTCAGCGCCACAGCGCTCGAACACATAGCCCCACTTCTGATAGCTTTCGGCGCTTATGCCGATTTTCTGCGAGGTTTTGTCTATCTGGTCGCCCACCGAACCCACATCATTCGCCATGTCCCACAGCTTTTTTCCTGCGGCAACGCAGGCAGTCCCGACTGCTGCCGCAGCAGCCCCGAGAGCCGCGCCGATTTTCTTTGCGGTATCTCCGAGCCGGCTCAGCTTTCCGTCAGCGTCCTCGCTTGTGTCGGCGGCTTTCCTGACGGAATCGGAGAAGTCCTTTGATTCATCTCCGGCTTCGGCAAAGCCCTTGCCAGCTTTTCCAAGGGCGGTGTTGTTGGAATTCAGTTCACGCTCCATGCCGTTCAGAGCCGCCTGCGCATTGTTCAGCTGTATCTGCCAGCTTTGGGTGCGGCGGTCGTTCTCGCCAAATGACTCGGCGGCATTTGCGAGAGCGGAACGAAGCGTTTCGATTTTCTGCTTCTGCTGCTCGATTTCCTTGTTCAGCACCTGGTTTCTCGCCGTGAGAGCCTCGGCGGATTTGTCGTTCTTGTCGAACTGGGAATCCACCAGTTTCATTTCGGAGCCTAGTACCCTGAATGAATTATTGATTTCGGCGAGGGATTTCTTGAATTCACGCTCGCCCTCAAGACCGATTTTCAAGCCGAAATTTTCGGACATTCTGTTTCACCTCCTCGAAAATGGGCATAAAAAAAGAGCCTTGCGGCTCGGTGGGAATATGAAAAAGAAGCAACCGTGCATGGTTGCTCCTTTATTGCGTTTAACTACTCGATAAATTGGAATTTGACGTTATCTTTCATCGGTTATTATATGCTCTATTCCGGAATGCTCTTTGCTGAGATAATCTTTCAAAAAACTTGGAAAAGCCCTATATTTATCTAAATCTTCTATGGGTATCCAATGCATTTCTTCTTTTACCCCATTCGTTGTGCTATTGCTGTTAAGCTCTTGTGTTCCTCTTGGTTTCATCAAGAAATAAAGAGAAATTTCGTGGCAATCTAATCCTTTCAATGTCCCGCTATTCTCACTGAAAAAGTTCTCGTGGATAACTACCAACCTTTCTATTTCATAATGTATTCCCGTTTCTTCAAACACTTCTCGCACTACTGCTTCCTCAGCCGTTTCTCCCATATGAACTCCACCACCTATGGAATACAGGTAGTTTTCATTCTCATTACCCGCAAACAATACACAGCCATTTTCTATTATAATTGCTCCGGCACGATATCGAAACCAACTATTCTCTTTTGTAAAACCGCAATCGTACATCTTCGTATACCTCCGCAAATTCCGATTTTCTCAACAGATAAACAACCCTACAAATGGGCATTTGAAAAATGCCTTTATTATATTTCTTTTGCACTGCAACAATACAGCCAATACCAATACCTATGCCAATAACAAGAATTGCAACAGCGACAATTGCAATCATATCAGAATCATCCAATAAAGCAACGATACCACTAAGCAATGTCGTTGCTGAAAGCACAAACACGGACTTGCCGAAAGCCTTGCCGTATTCCTTCTTATCGGTTACTTTTGTTTGGTGGTAAGAGTGTATCAGCTTTGTATTGCCACTATAAATAATTGCACCGAATACTGCCAAAAGTACTGTTGCTGAAAAAACAATAATAGAATATGTCAACATATATACCTTCATAAATTCCGATTTATCGGGCAGATTATCTGCCTTTATAAACCCATTATACCACGCACCTCCACTTTTTTCAACCACTTTTCCAATCAAATCCCCATCGGCACAACCACATCAATATCCGCTTCACGTTTAGGTTTGGAGATTCCAATAAACTGCTTATGGCACTCCCACAGATCCATCAGAAAGCCGAACGGCATTAGCCACACCTCTTCCGAAGCGAGGTGCAGCTGCGCCGTTCCGTAATAGAATAGCCGGGTGAACAGTTCTGCGTCGTTCACTCGGCTGTTACTGCGTTTTTTGAGGTATCATCACTCTCAATGTTGCGCTTTGTGCCTTTCAGCATAGCTTCGGTGATTGCGTCCTTGTACTCTGCAAGCTCTCCGGGGGAGGTCAGGAGTTCCACGGTTTCCTCGGTGAGAAGCGGCTTTTTCTCGCTGTTTCTGAGATTATGTATCTCAATGCTCTGATTGCAGAGCAGAGTTATCAGCCAGATTATCTCGTCCAGAGCCATCTCCATATTTTCTGATTTCATCAGCTTGTCACCGAGGTTATCCAGCCCGCCATAGCGGTTAGAAATTGCTTTTGTCGCTCTGGTGGTGAGAATCATCTCATACTGCTCGCCGCCGATTGTTATTAAAGAACTGCGTTCATTCGTCATTGCTCATACCTCCGTTACTTGCCTGTTTCAGCAGGCTTTGCCGTGAATGTCGGTTCATACACAGACTTGTACCAACCCGTGATTACGCTGTCCGGAACGTTCTTCTCGCCCTCGGTGGCTTCCGCTTTCCACGGGTGCTTACCGTTGCCGTCCGGCTTGTTTCTGCGAAGAACCGTTCCCTCAATTGTAGGCGTGGAAAACGTTATACTGTCGCCCTTTGTGGCAAGCGAGGTTGACGGAATTCCGAACTTCACCCTATAAAGCCAGAAATAGCGGTACTTGCCGTTAGACTTCTTCGCTCTGAAACCGACAGCCACGGGCTTACCGCCGTCCTCGCTGGTGGAAATGACCACGTTGTTGCTGTCAATGGTAGCGCCCGTCAGAACCGAAGCCGCGTCATTGCCTATATCGTCAATGCCAAGTGAAAGCGTACCGCTTTTGAACTCCTTGACGATTTCAGAAGCGCCGTCATCAGCGTAAAGGGTAGCCTCCGCAAGCTCCACGGAAAGGTCAGCCGAAATTGCCTTTGCAAGCGAAGCGGGATCTCCGTAGGTTTCGCTGCCGTCACTGTCCTCGGTTATTTCAGCGTAGAACAGCTTGTCAAGACCTATTGTTGCCATTTATATCTCCTCCATTTCATAGTTTTTCGCCGTATCAACGGCATAATGATGATAGCCCGTGTCGTCCTCGTGACCGACATATTTTCGGGCGGTTACGGTAATATCCGCGCTGAGCAGAGCCTTTACAATCCTGCTCACAGTACGGGTGTAGTTTCCTTTGCTGAAAAGGGAAATCCGCACTTCCTGTACATCGGAAGTCGGCGCATTGTCAGCATGAAGTTCAAAGCTGTCGTACAGCGGAGTGAACACCAAGTATTCATCGGGCGCCTTTCCCGAATACACAGAGGTTTGCGCCGGGATTTTCAGCTTTTTGGCTATTGCAGAGAGTTCCGAAAGCAGGCTCACAGCCCCTTGACCTCCTTTTCAAATGCGGATTTCATGGCTTCCACGCACTGCTTTTTCACAGCGGATTTCGCAGGTTTCAGAAACGGTTTAGCGGACTGACTGCTTGTCCCGTATTCGAGAATATTTGCGATTTTAGCGTTGCTGCCGCCGTCTGTTCTCGGCTCGGAAAATCCGACCTTGATGTCATGATTTCCGTTTTTATCGACCATAACCGGAGATAAGCCGAGCGACCGTTCAAGTTCACCTGTGGAGCGGGATTTGCTTTTCGTTCCCGAACCTACAACGGATTTCAGATTGCTTTTGACCTTTGCGAGAGCAACCTCGCCGCCTGCCTGCAAAACCTTTTCAGCAATGCTGTCGGTCTGCGCTCCAAGCCGGGAAATCCTCGAAAGGAACTCATCGGGCATTTTAACATCTGCTTTAGCCACTCGGCTGCACCTCCTTTGCAAGCGCTTCAATATACATTCCTCTGCTTTTCATATCTTCGACAGAGGTTATTTCAAATACAGAGCCATCGCAGAACAGCCGCATATCCGTGGAGATTCTCACCCCCGGAATGGTGCGAAAACGGAACAGGTCGGTGGCTTCGGAAAAAGCGGCTCGGTTCGCCCATTTCTCGCTGCCGTGCCGTCCCTCACGATAGGCTCTGACTGTTGCTACAACAACATCGGATTCAGTCTGAAAGCCCTCGCTATCGAGCGTGACCTGTTTCTGCGTTATCTGTATTTGCGTGCTCATCTTACCGAAACTCATACTTTCCACCGCCTGTCCAGTCGCAGGAGCATATTCACGGTGTCCCACACCTGTTTCCCCGCCTGAACATTGTCCCCGAAAAAGCCGCCTGTACTGCCGTCCCTCGATTCGTAAAAATGTGAGGACAGCATTATTACCGCCTGTTCGGTAGTCGGCGGCATTGCGTTTACAGAATAGTAATTCTCGGGCAAATGCTGATAGCTTTCAGCGTAGGAAACAGCGGCAGTGATGAACCCGCTTATGAGTTCATCGTCCGCCGAGTGTTCCAGTATGAGATTTTGTTTAACCTTGGTTAGAAGTTCATTCATCACGAACCCGAGCCGGCTTTCATTTTAAGAATCTGCACAGCTTCGGGGAGAATCAACTTACCGTCAACGCGCTCCTTTGCCACAAAGCCCACCATGCCGTTTCCTGCGTACAGCTCCTTGAGTTCCGCAAAAGAACGAGTGCCACGGTCGCCGATGTTATAGTAGCTGAAGTCACCGAATGCGATTACAGGCTTTCCTGCGGCGATTATGGGGACATACGGAGATGTGTAAACCTCATAGCCGAACAGCCTGTCGACCTCGCCCGCCTGGAGTGACGGCTGCCAGAGATATGCGCCGTTGTTGTCTTTCAGCTTGCGGAGCGCCGCAATAGTCTGGTCGTTCATGATGAACTTTGCATTCTTGCGGTACGGGCGCTTGAGTGAGTACACAAGATTGATTATCTCATCGGCGGTTATTGCAGTTGCGCTTGCTGTGGTGATTGCCACCTCGCCGCCGCCCTTGTCGGAGAGAAGTCCGAGAGGCTTTCCGACACCATCGCCGTTGAGGAAAGCGTCCTCCTCCGCATTGGACAGCGCCTTGCCGAACTGCTCGATTATGTAGCTTTCAAGCCCGAAAGCGTTGTCATAAAGCAGTTCCTCGGTTACCTTAACCGCAACGTGCAGCTTGTGCGCGTCAAGGTTAATCTGCGCAAAAGTAGCGTCACCGAAAGACAGCGCGCCGCCCTCGTCAATCCATGCTGCGGCGGGCTTCGTTGCGGCAATGTTTATCTTGTGTTCACCGCTGGTAGTGATGGTGTGACCGAGCTTTCGCATGATATTTTCCTCGGTCAGAGTATCAATAAGGCGGCTGTCGTACTCCTCGGGAACGAGATATCCGCCGTTAGCGTCAACGCCCTCGGAAAGTACATCGGACACCTGTCTGAAATTCGTGCGGAGAGCGTTCAGTATCGCCGCCTTGTACTCATCGCTTGCTCTGCCGGACTTGGGCTTGTCACCGTTCAGCGGCTTTCCAGTAAGCGGGACTGACGTAGGCTTGGAAAGCTGCGCGTCCATAGCCGCCATCTGCTCCATACGCTCGATTTCAGAGCCGTAGTCCTTGATTTTCTGCTCCATTTCGGCATAAGAAGCCGCGTCCTCTGCGGACAGAAGTCCGTCCTTATCGCGCTTTGTTTCAACGAAAGCCTTTGCGGCTTCCCATGCCTTATTGCGCTTTTCACGCAGTTCAAGAATTGTCATTTTCGTTACCTCCAGTTCTTAATCAAATCAAGCCGAGAAAACAAATCCTCGGCTTTTGTTTTGTGTTCGGTTTTTGGCGCAATTTTGCATTTCTCTGCAATTCTGCCCATAAGTGAATTTACCACCTGCGCTTCGGAATACATCAGCGAATCTGCGGCAAGCGCTTCGTTCGGCTCGTCACTGGTAAGTATTTCGTCCGCAAAGCCGAGTTCAACCGCTTTGTTTGCATTCATCCATGTTTCAGCGTCCATGAGATGCGAGATTTTCGCACGGCTCATTCCGGTCTTGATTTCATAAGCGTTCATAATGCTTTCCTTGACCTCGGACAGCATTTCGATTGCTTTCTGCATTTCGGCTGTGTTGCCCATCGCAACTGTCATTGGATTGTGTATCATCAGCATTGAAACAGGGGACATCAAAACCTTGTTTCCTGCCATTGCAATAACCGAAGCGGCACTTGCGGCTATGCCGTCAATCTTCACCGTGACGTTGCCCTTATAGTCCATCAGCATATTGTAGATTTGCGCCGCTGCCACACAGTCACCGCCGGGCGAGTTAATCCATACGGTAATATCACCGCTCCCGGACATCAGTTCCTCTTTGAAAAGCTGCGGTGTGACATCATCATCGAACCAACTCTCATCTGCGATTGTGCCGTTTAGGAACAGCGTTCTCTCCGGGTTCTGCTCCTGCGTTTCCTCGTTCTTCACTATCTTGTTTGTCCATTTCCAGAACTTCTTCATTAGAATTATCCTCCTCTCTGTCAGCCGCCGCAAAGATACCCGCATCAGCCAGTTTTGTCATGTTGCCGTTTATGAGGTATAAATCGCCGCCGTCCTCGGCAGGAATGCGGTCGAGATTTTCAAGCTCCCGAATATCGTTCGCAGACATCCAGCCGTTTTGCCTTGCGGTAGCGTAACCACTCATTCGGCTTGCGTAGTCGCCGCGCAGCAGCCCGTCAACATTGAATTTGATGAAATATTCCTGTTTCTCGCTTGGAGTAAGTAGGGAGCGCATCATGCTTTGCTCCCAACGCACAAGCCATGGTTCAAGCGTGTATTTCACGAATTCAAGTGACTGCTGCTCAATATTGGAAAAGCTCGATTTTTCAAGGTCGCCAACCATGTGCGGCGGCACTCTAAAAATTCGGGCTATCTCGTTTATCTGAAATTTTCTTGTTTCAAGGAACTGCGCCTGCTCCGGAGAAATGCTGATGGGAGTGTATTTCATGCCCTCCTCAAGCACAGCGACCTTTCCGCTGTTGGAACTCCCGCCGAACTGCGACTGCCACGCTTCACGAACCTTAGTCGGGTCCTTTATTGTTCCCGGGTGCTCAAGCACGCCGCTTGGCGCTGCGCCGTTCGCAAAGAACTTAGCGCCGAATTCCTCGGTCGCAATTGCAAGTCCGATAGCGTTCTTCGCCATTGCAATCGGCGAGTAGCCGACAAGTCCGTCAAAACCAAGTCCGGGAATATGCAGGACATCGCCCGGCGAAAGAATGACTTCGTATTCCTTGCTGCGAATGGCTTTATCTGAGCCGCGGTAGTATTTGTAGTACAGCTTTCCGTTGGAATCACGGTCAACCGACATTCGGTTCGGCATAAGCGGGTACAGAGCAATGACCTCGCCCTTTCCGTTGCGGATAATCTGCGCGTATGCGTTGCCCCACAGGAGCAGGTGCGTCATAAGCGTTTCACGGAAAACAAACGAGGTCATTTCGGGATTTGGTTCATCGTGGAGCAGACGGTACAAGGAGTGGTTAATCGCTTTCTCCTTACCGCCTGTTTGCCTTTGTTGCGCGGCGTCCATGCCGCGCTTGGGGCAAACGGCAGCAACGTCCATGTTGTCGCCGTCCGAACGGTACTTATAGACGTGCAGCGGTAGTCCCGCCACAGCTTCCGACAGCACTCTAACACAGGAATACACGGCGGTAATCTGCATTGCGGAACGCTCGGTGACGTTCTTTCCGGCGGTAGAACCGCCCATGTAAAAGCGGTAGGCGCTGCCAGCAGTGCTGTTTTTAGGCTTGTCCCTGGAATGAAATAAACTGCTGAAAATCTTCATGTAGTCAGTCCTTTCGTAAAATGGGCATAAGAAAAGCACCTGCCATTGCTGACAGATGCTTAACAATTATTCTGTTATGTTATATAAACTTTTTCATCACGCGGGTATAATCTTGCTTTGCGTTGAAAACCGCATTAACGTATACCGTGTTTTCTTCCTTGACATAATAATAAAACATAAGGTAATTATCATGAATGAGAAAACGATATCCATTACTCACAAGAACCCTTTCCTTGGGTAGCGAGCCGCTTTCCGGCAGTATTTCGAGATTTTTGCATTTTTCTCTTAGCTTGTTTACAAAACGGATCGCAATATTCTTATCCTTTGACTGCTTTGCAATATAAAAGGCTATATCGCGAAGATCAGCTTCTGCCGTATCAGTGAATATTACTCTGCAATTCATACATCAAGGTTCTCTAGGTCGTTTAATAAATCGTTGAATACATCATCAGCGCTGTGGACTCTTCCAAGCCTTATATCATCCATGCTTTGCGCAAGATGAGCATACAGAGCAAGTTTTTCTTCAAGCTCGGAAATATAATGCATGGTCTGCTGATAATCCTCATGACTAAGAAGTACAGTATCCTCCTTGCCGTTAACCGTGATTGCTACCGGATTATCTCTTGTAAGTGCGGAAATCTGAGCGTAATTAGTGCGAATGTCCTTTGACGGTCTTATTGAAATAGAATTTGTCATAAAAAACACCTCCTATGTTGGTAGTCATATTATATCACAATTATGCTACTTTGTCAATAAGATTATACGCATCAGATAAAAAGTATTCCTCTGTCATCATACACACTAGCCCCGTGGTCGTTTCCGCAGCGGATAGCGCGGTCGAGAGCCATAATAGTAGCTACTGCTCCGTCAATCTTTTCTGTGGACTTTTCCTTATCAGCCTTGATGTTACCGGCGGGGTCGGTGCGAATGTAAATATTGTCCATGTTCCACCGCAGAACAGGGTGACCGCCGTGGGCTATTTTCTGTTCAAGCACCAGTTTCATCAGCTCCTTTGTCGGCGGGGACATATCTTTAAACCCCTGTCCGAAAGGCACTACTGTGAAGCCCATGCCCTCGAGGTTCTGCACCATCTGAACCGCACCCCAACGGTCAAAGGCTATCTCACGGATATTGAAACGTTCGCCGAGTTTCTCGATGAATTTTTCAATAAAGCCGTAATGCACTACATTACCCTCGGTTGTCTGCAAATAACCTTGTCGTTCCCACACATCATAAGGAACATGGTCACGGTTAACACGCAGAGTCAGATTATCCTCGGGAATCCAGAAGTACGGCAGAATGATGTACTTATCCTCATCGTCCAAAGGAGGAAAAGCAAGTACGAACGCAGTAATATCCGTGGTTGACGAAAGGTCAAGCCCGCCGTAGCAGACACGACCTTCCAGTTCGTCCTCGTCAACGGCGAATGCACAATTGTCCCATTTCTCCATCGGCATCCAACGCACCGCCTGCTTTACCCACTGGTTCAGACGAAGCTGTCGGAAAGCGTTCTCCTCGCCGGGATTCTGCTTTGCCGATTCGCAGGCGGCTTTTACTTTATCGATACCGACCGTAATGTCAAGGCTCGGATTTGCTTTCTTCCACACTTTCGGGTCAGTCCAGTCATCGGATTCATCAGCGCCGTAAATCACGGGATAAAAAGTAGGGTCGATTTTCCGACCCTCAATTATATCCTTGGCTTTCTGATGAGTTTCGTAGCAAATGCTGTGAGTGTCCGTTCCGGCGGTGGTTATAAGGAAATACAGTGGCTGCATTCGGGCGTCGCCGGAGCCTTTCGTCATTACATCAAACAGCTTGCGGTTCGGCTGAGTGTGCAGCTCGTCAAAAACAACGCCGTGGATATTGAAACCGTGCTTGCTGTACGCTTCTGCCGAAAGCACCTGGTAGAACGAATTGGTGGGTATGTATATTAGCCGCTTCTGTGACGCTAAAATCTTCACTCTCTTTGACAGCGCAGGACACATTCGCACCATATCTGCTGCGACATCAAACACGATAGCCGCCTGCTGTCTGTCGGCGGCGCAGCCGTAAACCTCGGCTCGTTCCTCACCGTCACCGCAGGTGAGAAGCAGCGCAACAGCGGCGGCAAGCTCGGATTTACCTTGCTTCTTCGGTATCTCAATGTACGCCGTGTTGAACTGCCGGTAACCGTTCGGCTTCAGCGTTCCGAACAAATCTCGGATTATCTGCTCCTGCCAGTCGATAAGCTCGAATGGCTTTCCCGCCCATGTGCCTTTGGTGTGACACAGATTTTCGATGAACATGACGGCATAATCGGCAGACGCCTTATTGTAATTGGAACCCTCTGCCATATAGAGGGTCGGTGTGTATTTTTTTAAATTGCGCATGATATGTTCCTTGATTGAATTAAGCATTACTTTATGGTATAATCTATCTTGAGGAGGTGATGCCGCTTGATAAATATATTCGAAGCAGTGTTTTTACCACCTCGCGTCCAACGATAGCAGACCTTGAGCGAGAGACGCGTTCTTGCTACGTGAATCAAGGTCCACAATTAATCCGGAATTATCCGGAGGGTACTGCCATAAACTAGGCTTGGCTGGGGCTATGACCGTTGGACAAAAAGCAAGAGAGACACCACTTGGCAGTACACAAGTGGTGTCTTTTTATTTACTTACTTGGAATTAGAGTGTACTTCCTATATGAGGAACGAAACCTCTCAGAGTTGGTACTTTATGCCGCTTTCAATTTTACTCTCGTCGTTGGCAGCAAAGGATATCAGAGATAATCTGTTCCTCGGATTATTTATCGAGGGCGTCGAGTGCCTTCCGTGTGCCGCAGTCACTGGCTGCCCTTTGGTGGCGTGGCGTCCATGCCACGCCTTTGTGGGGCAACCTTCCGACATCGTGTCAGGGCAGATTTGCGTGTTGGGATACTTTCTCGAAAGAGCGGGAACACCGCCGTACAGCGCCCCACAGTGAGAGCAGGTGCGAAGCATTGTTGCATTATCTGATTTCATGGACAGCCCTCCTGCTGTTGTTCAGTGCTGCGAGAAGAATACTCTCATCAAAACCGAAATTGCTGTAACCCTCAAGGCAAGTCCGAACATACGAACCGCTCGGCAAGCCCAGCGGTCGCTCCTCGTGCATGATGTACACGAAAGCCTTTCTGACCACGTTTTTGCCCGAGAAGTACCTCACGGACAGTTCAAGTTCGGTCTTGTAGTAAAAGGTCGGAAAACCCTCATAAACATCAAGCCTTTTCTCATCGGCAGGTTCAACCGACCAGACCGCGACATGGACTTCCGCTCCCGATTTCGGCTCAATCGTGAGGTAAGCGCCTGTCTTGCTGCCCTTAAAGAGCAGTTCGTAGTCCTTAATCACCGCAGTCCCCACGGGCTTTGCCGTATGGCAACGCAGCGCCATTTGTCGTAGGTTCAGATTACTGCCGTAGGCGAGGTAGTACTTTTTCATTTGAAATTCGTCCTTTCTGAAAGGCGGCTTGTATTTTCGGTAGCGTTCTTGCCACCGTTCAGAAATCACCTTTCTACCACCAAAAGCCCCACAGCGTGGGGAGTTGGGGGCAGGAAGCTGATTCCTGCTTGTTAGGGTCTGCCGTTTCTGAAAGCTGTATCGCCCTCGAGCCGCTTGGTGTAAAGTTCCCTTGCGGTCTTAAATTCATCGCCGATAAATCCGAGCCGTAAAAGCCATGTTCTCATTGCGTACTTGGGATTTTCAGTCTGCTGAGGATTTGCGCTTGCGGTCTTGACCTGCTTGGCAAGCTGGCTGAGCGCAAGGCAAAGCTGAATGTAGCTTTTCAGCTGACCTGCGTGAAGTCCGTTCTGCTTGCCGCCCGAGGGTGCGTCAAACTGGAAAAGTCTGAATTCAATCGTGCCCTTTGTAAAGGTTGCGTGGAGGTTCAGCATATGGTAGCGGCTCTCGTTGTAGTGCGCCGACCTGCCGTAATCCGCATTCTGACTGCCGTACCAGGTGTCCGCAAGTGCCGCCATGGTTTTGGGCTTCTTGCGGTTGAGTTCCACCAGGAAATCCTTGCTGACCGTGCGGCAGTAGCGGTTCATGCGGTTTCTGTCGAGGTTCAAGGCGCTTGCAAGCAGGGTTTCATGGCTTGCCATAATGTTTGCGAGGTTTCGCAAGGTCTGCGCCGTGTGGCCTTTTGCGCCAATGTGAATGTGAACTCCGCAGCTCCTTGTGGCATCGCTCTTTGCGCCTGCTCTCCTCAGTCTGCGAATAAGCTCCTGCAGGGTTTCCATGTCTGCGTAGGTAAGTATCGGGGTGACTAATTCGCACTTTTCGCTGTCTGGTCCGTGAATGCTGACGTCCTTCTGGAACTTCCACTCGCGTCCCTCGCTGTCCCATGCTGAGTAGGTGCAGTAACCGTTGCGGCCTGCGGTATTCTCATGGCGGCGAGTGCCGAAGAACTCGGCGGCAATCTGTGCGGCTTTCGTTCTTGTAATATTATTCATTTCAACCTCGACCCCTATGGTCTGGTTCATCATTTCTTCAATCTGCTTTGTGGTTTTTGCGTTCATTGTGGTGTCCTCCGTTGTTTTGTTTCCCTTTCTGAGTTGCCCCTCGGTTGGCGGCGTCCGTGCCGCCTTTTGGGGGCAACCTTGCAGCGTCCTTGCTGCGGTAGACACATATTAACTCTAAAACGAGTATATAGCAAGCGGTTTTACCACAATATATTGAACGAAATACACACGCAGAAATCGTGTATATCAGCCACGGATTTTGCGAACTACATCAACACCAAGAACAGCATTCAGCCCGGAGCCGTTATCCCAGCGGACGAGCAGATTTCCTGCGTCGTCAACGCCTTTAATCGTGCCGCGAGTACCTATCGGCGGCGCCTGGAAATCGTCCATTGAAACCAGTTCCACACGGCAGCTGGCAGGGTACTCTCGGCGGTACTGCTCAATCTGCTCCTTACTCGGAAACTTCATTTACAGCACCTCCATTTCTGAAAGCCGATGAACCTGTGAGGTTTCTCAGCAGTATCTTCCGCTCGGCTTTGTACTCCGAACCGATGAAACCTAACCGCAGGAGAAAGCAGCGGAATGCATACTTATCGTTGTCGGTTTCCTTTTCTTTCGCTGTAACTCGCTTTGCGTTTGCGGCAAGTTCGCAAAGAGCCGATATGAAATGCGTGTAAGCCTTACATTCGTCAGTGCTGCACTCTGCGAACCATGGAAACTTCACCGTGCTGTCCGTGACCTCAATCGGCAGCTTATCCACCGCTAATGCTTTGCGGATAAGTCTGCCTTTTGCTTTGAGCAGCTTGGTAAGATTCTCGACCGCCGTGCTTTCAAGCGGAACTTCCACCGTAAGCCCCACAGGTTCGCTGTGTTCGGCGCTGTCGGTGTCTGCGGGTATTTCCTCGGTATCCGTTTTCGGCGGTTCTGTGTCGGCAACCTCGGCGATGAATCCACGCCCTACAAGGAATTCAAGCAATCCTTCGATTTCCTCGCTGTCGGCTCTGTCATCGAATTCAAGGTTGCCCTCACGGGTCACCGTGAAATAATCGATTCGGTAAGCGTAGGTCGGTGTTCTCATGTAAACTGCTTTCGCTCCCGTGAACTCGCTGATGGCTTTCACAAGCGGTTTTCTGTCCTGTGCGTTGTAGTAAATTGTCATGGCATTTTGCCCTCCTTTGCGTACATATTAACTCTGAAAGGCATATATATCAAGCCGTATTACTACACAATATTTTTGGGTTCAGCTGTGTACAGTACACAATCCCCGAAAGGACAAAGTAAACACACGGCAGAGCAACACCGTTTCCCCACAGCTTGTACTCGGCAGAGTCGCTGTGGGGATTTTTCAGCCATGCGCGGATCTGCTTTTCGGACTTCGGCTTGACTGCGCTACCGATGATTTTTCTGTGTATTTCAAAGACCTCTTTCCAGAATGTCAATTCTTCATCTGTAGGCTCGTCCGTTCCGAGATCTGCGCACCACCAGTCGGGAAATCCCTGCAAACGGGCGCACTCCGTTGGAGTAAGCCTGCGGACTATGTATTCCGGAGAATTCACGGTCGGCGGGTCTTTGTAATCGCTTGCGACAAGCGTGTTTGCGAGATTCTCCTTGGCTTCGGTGTGGTAGGAATTCTTGCTTGTGCTGTAAACCAATGTTTCCGAACCCCCTCCGTACATTCCACCAGCTGCTCTCAATGCTCCGCATTTATCGTTTTCGCTGTACTTCGTGTAGCTATCTTGTGAAAAAGCTACTGCGTGTCGGTCGGTGGTGTTCAGAGTGAACGAAATGTCCTCATTCACACCGCTGCCTTGCGGACCGTTTTTGTCGGCTCTGCCTATCATTGAACCCTGGACGGCTACGACTGCCACGCCGCCTTGGTTTGAGTCGGGAGAATTACCGCCCGTATCTATCGTCCGGGAGGTATCTGTTTCATAGCAGTTCTGCCGCGCATTTTTCGTGCCATCGGATGTGAAACGAACATCAAAACAGCGAGTATCTTCCACGACAAACGGCTGATTATTCCCGCCTGTCCCGTAGGTTGAAGAAACCGTTGGAGCAACGCCGTGCAATTCGGTGTAGCGAGTGTCCTGCGAGTGGTTTTCATAGACAGTCGCAGGAACAGTCCCTGCACGGAGAGTAGGCGAAGTTTCATCTTCGTAGCCGATACCTCTCGCTTTTGCCGAGTGTTCCGTGCAGAAGCCTGCTGATTCCATCACGCACGGTGGATGATGAGCTTCGGCTCGGAGTGTGCAAGTTACTTCCTCCGTCACGTCCATTCTGTTGCCACCTTGGTCGTTCAAGCAGACTGCGCTTGTCGTTCCAGCGCCGCTTTCAGCAGCGGCGGCAGCTCTTTGCCACGTTTTGAAGCCCTCTGCAGAATACCCCGACAAGCCCTCGGACTCAAACAGTATTTTTCCGGCGCATTCGCCGTCAAAATCTGTGACAAGGTAGATGCGTTTTCTTCTCTGGGGAACTCCCCAGTATTGTGCATCAAGCACTCGCCAGGCGATTGAGAAACCGTCTGCCACGATGTTTCCTGCGGCTGACCATTTCTCATGTCGAGGAACAGAAACGGTTTCGTCCCTGACCCTGCACAGGCTTTCGAGGACGCACCGGAAGTCCTCGCCCTTGTTGGAACTGAACGCTCCGGGGACGTTTTCCCACACGCAGAACCTTGGATATTTGCCATTGGTAGCGCACCTCATTTCCTTTATAATTCTGACCGCCTCATAGAACAGGCTCGACCGTGAACCGTCAAGACCGCTGCGTTTTCCGGCAATGCTCATGTCCTGACACGGACTGCCGAATGTGATTATATCCACGAGCGGAAGCTCCGCACCGTTCAGCGAGGATACATCTCCGTAGTGCTTCATCTGCGGCAGTCTTTTCGTTGTTACCCGAACGGCGAACGGTTCGATTTCCGAAGCCCACAGAGGAGTAATGCCAGCAAGCATTCCTCCGAGCGGAAAACCGCCGCTGCCGTCAAAAAGGCTGCCAAGCGTGAGTTCATTCTTCATTGGTGACCTCCAGTTCGGAATAGGGTATCGTCTTTCCGTCACGAATCACAGACACATTCTCCGCAGAGCCGACCTGCTCAATATACCGCTTCACGATTACATCGCAGAACTTTTCATCAAGCTCGATGGTGTGGCAGATTCTGTTCGTCTGCTCACAGGCGATAAGCGTACTGCCCGAGCCGCCGAATGGGTCGAGAACGATACAGTTGCTCATGCTTGAATTCTTTATCGGATACGCAATGAGCGGTATCGGCTTCATTGTGGGGTGGTCGCCGTTTTTCTTCGGCTTGTCGAACTCCCATATTGTCGTCTGCTTGCGGTCGGAGTACCACCGGTGCTTGCCGTTCTTCTTCCAGCCGAACAGGCACGGCTCATGCTGCCACTGATACGGCGAGCGGCCGAGAACAAGCGACTGCTTCTTCCAGATACACGTTCCGGAAAGGTAAAATCCCGCGTCAGCAAACGCTTTGCGGAAGTTCAGACCCTCTGTATCTGCGTGGAAAGCATAGATGCTTGCATCGTTCGCCATAGCTTTCTCCATGCAAGTAAAAGCGTCAAGCAGGAACTGATAGAACTTCTCGTTTTCGACGTTATCGTTCTTGATTTTTCCCGCCGAACCCTCATAATTCACATTGTACGGCGGGTCGGTAACCACAAGATTAGCCTGTTTGCCGTCCATAAGGAACTCGTAAGTTTCTGGTTTCGTACTGTCGCCGCAGACAAGTCTGTGATTACCGAGCAGCCAGAGGTCACCGGGCTTTGTCATGCAAGGCTTTTCCATCTCTGCGTCAACATCAAAATCATCGTCCTTGGTATCGGAATCCTCGTCAAAGAATGCGGCGAGTTCCTTTTCATCAAAGCCCGTCAGACCGAGGTCGAAATCGTCAGCCTGCAATGCTTCGATTTCAACTTTCAGCATTTCCTCATCCCAGCCCGCGTCAAGAGCCATTCGGTTGTCTGCGATTATGTACGCTTTCTTCTGAGCGGGCGTAAGATAATCCACGAACACGCAAGGCACTTCGGAGATATTTTCTGCCTTGGCGGCGAGAATTCTTCCGTGACCTGCTATGACATTGAAATCCCTGTCGATGATAACCGGATTTATAAATCCGAATTCCCGCAGCGAGGAACGCAGCTTGTTCAGCTGCTCCGGCGAGTGAGTCCGAGCATTGTTGATGTATGGTATCAGCTTGTCTATCTGGACAAGCTGCATTTCACTGGTCGTGTTCATCTGACATTCCTCCTTTTGAGAACCTTGTGCAGCCCTTTCCGGGCGTCCGCAATATTTCCTTTAACAGCCTGACCCTTGATTGTTCGGTATTGCTGAACTGTAAGGTTCGGACGGCTGCCTTTGAGTTCTCTAAAAAACTCGATGGTGTCCTTGGACATAGCGTTATCCTTTCCTGGAACGCAAGAGCCGTTCCATTGAATCGTTCAAATCATCTTCGAAAGGCTCCGTGCAGTTCTCCTTGACAATGTCGTAGATTTCGTACCAGATAAGGTTTGCGCTTTTCTGAAACTGCTGCGACATCTGCACGAACGGCGAAGCAATAACGCCGCCCGTGGTCGGGTGCTTGCCGAGCAAGCCGTAAGTGCTGATTGCTTCCTCGCATTGAATGTATCTTGCGTATGCCTGGGAGTAGGCTTCGATGAGCCGCTTGTTTACGAGGTTCTCGCAGCTCCTTTGTTTAAGCCACAACCAAGTTTCACGGTAAATATCGTCAGCGCCGAGCGGAACTCCGTTCTTTTGCCGAGCCGACAGATAGTCGCTTGGCTTCGGCATATCCGTGCCGTTAAGCGCAGCACCCTCCGGCAGGTCGACCGCTTCAAGTTCCGCAGTGTCGAGCGCAGGAATATCGTTGCTTATGATTTTCACTGGAAGTCCTTTCTGCTTTTTCTCTGCGGCAGGAGCGGGTTTATCTCCGGCGCGTACCCGTCTGCCGCCTCTGTTTGTGCCGTCCTTAGCCATGATTTCACCTCCGCAGGACAAGAAAAAAGGACGGTTCACACCGTCCGAAAATATTTCATGGTTTAATACCCCGTTTGAACCCCGATTTTTGCGCACGAAGCCCCGGGCCGCTGTCCGAGGTAAAGTGTGCAGAGATTCTGACCGCCCCTATGCTGCACACTGTAAAACAAATTACTATATTGTGTTGACAATGTTTTCAAAAATGATTATAATACAATTGAGCCATAAGAATTGAAAGGAGATCAATATGGAATTTTTAGAATACGGTAGCAAAAACGCCCCCACTCTTATATTCATTCACGGCTCATGCACCACAGCCGAGACCTGCTATTCAAAGGTAGCCGAGGCACTGAAAGACAATTATCACTGCGTCCTTTGCAGGCTTGACGGTCACTATGACGGCTCACCCGACTTTGTTTCCCTCGATAAGGAAGCGGAGCAGATAGAAGAGTATGTACAGCAAAGCCTGAACGGAAGCGTATATGCCCTTATTGGGCTGTCCCTCGGCTCCACTATATGCGTTCATCTGCTCACAAGAAAGAAAATTTCCGTCAGCAAGGTGTTCCTTGACGGCGTGTATGTGCAGAACAAGGGCGCTTTGTACGCCAATATGTGTGCGCTAATGTGCAATATCGGCATCGACTATATGCGAAAGGGTGGAAAAGTCCCCGACAAGCTGATAGAAATGGTTTTCGGCAAGGGCAACAGAAGCGTTGTGGATATGATGTACAGCGGCACATCAAAGATAACGGTAAAGAACGTGTGCAGGCAGGTCTATGAGTATAAGCTTGGCAATATCTCCACCGACGGCGTAGATATCATCAGCCTGAGAGGCGAATATGAGCCTATACCCACAGCATCATTCAAGCTGCTGAAAGAACATATCCCCCATATCCGTGAAAAGATTATACCAAACTGCGGTCACGTCCAATTTCTCAATGAACAGCCTGATAAATATATCCGTCTGCTGACGGAATTTCTGAAAAAGTGATGATCCGAAAAGGCGCGTATGAAAATATGCACCGGACGCAATATGCTTGTGAGCTTGAACTTTTTCTTTTCCAAACGGGTTCAAACTCTGATTTGTTTTAATCATCTATCTCCTATATTGTGATGTATTTTCGTGTGACACGACTGACACAGCGACATCAGATTGTTGAAGTCATTACTGCCGCCTCGCGACACGGGAACGATATGGTGTACCTCCTCAACAGGAGTGAGCCGACCCGCTTTCAGACACATCTCGCACAGCGGGTGCGCTGAAACGTACCGTCTGCGTATTTCCCGCCACGCTCTGCCGTATTTCTTGTTGCTGTCGGCAGGACGGACGAGTTTATTGTAGCGGCGGTTTATCTGCTTTGCGTGTTCCTCGCAGTACTGCCCGTCACAACGTTTGGGACAGCCGGGGTAGGAACAGGGGCGCTGTGGTCGTCTGGGCATGGGTTCATCTCCTTAAATCGAACGATTTATTCTTCTTTTATTTGAAAATCGTGCGATATTATCACGAATTTTTCGTACAGACACACAAAGAGCCTTGCGGGTGTTACAACCTACAAGGCTTTCTCTGTATTCTTTGCTGATTATATCATACCACAAAGGGGCTACTGTAAAATAGTTGATTTTACTGTAATGTTTCAGGAACGGTCACTTCACGCAGCGCCTTGTGGTGCATTTTATAGATGTTGTCTATGCCGTATCCCATCTGCACAGCAATCTGCTCCCATGTTTTGAAACACAGATACCGCAGTTCAAGTAACGTCTGATATTCAAGATTTGAAACACCGCGAATCACTCCGGCGATCTCTTTTTTCAGGTCAACCAGGCTGTCAATGTCTGCGTTTATCTCGCTTTCCATATCCACGATTTTGATTATAACATCTTCCATACGGTGGATATTTCTTGTGGAGTTGCCGGGCATATCGTTGAAAACCGTCGTTGCTTTCTGTGCAAGCAGATTCAATGAAGCTATCTGCTCCATCTTGCTGTTGATACGCTGATCTATTCTATACGCCTGTCCGAGATATTCCTTTGCCGTCATGCCGAAACCTCCTCTTTGAGCTTTTTCAGAAGCAATTCTCCGTTCAAATCCGAAAGTATCGAAAACCAGTTTGAACGGAAGAATTTCTCTATACTCCGCTTGTCGTGCTGCGCCGATTTGTCGTCTGGAGTGTAGCGCAAGCGTTCCACGGAATCACGATAGTCCTTTACGGCTTGAATAATTATAGCATTTGCGAGTTCCTTGTATGGGTTCATTTATGTACCTCCGCTTTCACTGCGGTGATAAGAGCCGCCTGCGTTGTGTCCTTTGTTTTCAGAGCTTTGATTATCTGCTCGTCAATAGTGTCTTTGGCGATTATGTTCTGAATAATCACCGTATCTGCGGTCTGACCCTGACGCCACAGTCTTGCGTTTGTCTGCTGATACAGTTCAAGGCTCCACGTAAGCCCGAACCAAACCAGGGTCGAACCTCCGCTCTGTAAGTTCAATCCGTGTCCGGCAGAAGCAGGGTGTATAAGCGCAACCGGGATTTTTCCGCTGTTCCATTCGGAAATATCTCGGCTAGACTTGATTTCACGGATTTCAAAGCGTTTTCGGATACGCTCTAAATCGTGCTTGAACCAGTAAGCAACAAGCAGTGGTCTGCTGTTCATGCTTTCGATTATATCCTCCAAAGCGTCCAGCTTGCGGTTGTGTATCTCGATAATGCTTTCGTCATCGGAATAAACCGCACCGTTTGCCATCTGCGACAGCTTATTTGAAAGAGAAGCGGCATTAGCCGCAGTAATCTCATTATCCTCTGTGGCGAGAATGAGGTCTTTCTTCAAACGGTCGTATTTCTCCTTTTCATTTTCGGAAAGCTGAACCATGTATTCCGCGCTTATGAGTTCGGGCATTTTAAGGTGGTCGGTGGCTTTCATGGAAATGGTGATATCCGAGATTTTGTCGTAAATCCGCTGTTCCGCATCGGGTAATGGCTTGTAGCTGTAAATCACCATGCCGTTTCTTTTGTCGGGCTGAAAATATGCGTTTCGGTACTGTCCGATGAACCGCCCGAGCCGTTCTCCCATATCCAGCAGTTTGAACTCTGCGAATAAGTCCATCAGACCGTTGCTGGCAGGTGTTCCCGTCAATCCGACTATGCGTTTCAGCTTCGGTCGGACTTTCATAAAAGCCCTGACCCGCTTCGATTGATGGTTTTTGAACGAAGAGAGCTCGTCAATAACCGCCATATCGAAATCGAAAGGCAGTCCGCTTTCCTCTACAAGCCACTGTATATTCTCTCGGTTGATGATGTAGATATCCGCAGGAGTGGAGAGCGCCGAAATCCGCTCCTGCGCCGTTCCGACAACTACGCTGTACCGCAGATTCTTCAAATGCTCCCACTTTTCAATTTCAGTGCCCCAAGTATCACGAGCCACACGAAGTGGTGCTATCACCAAGACTTTATGTATTTCAAAGCTGTCAAAAAGCAGGTCGTTTATCGCCGTCAGCGTAATGCTCGTTTTGCCTAAGCCCATATCCAGCAAAAGCGCTGAAATGGGGTGGGTGATTATGAACTCGGCGGCATACCGCTGATAATCATGGGGATTGTATTTCATCAAGTATCGCTCCTATCTGCTCTATGCTGTCAATGACATACACATGAAAGCCGAGTTTCATCAATGTTTTGTGCCTTGCTAACTGCAGGGGACGTGGCTTTTTGCTGAGTGCTTTCAGTTCTGCAAAGGCGATTTTGCCGCCCGGGAGAAGTATCAATCTGTCCGGCATTCCATCAAAATTTGGTGACACGAATTTCAGACACATACCACCGCTTTTTCTGACCGCTTGCACCAGCTTCTGTTCTATCTGTTTCTCACGCATTTTACGCTCCTTTTTCTTCAATGGTGTTGGTCATAGGCACTCGTTTCATAAAACTCTCTATAAGGCATTTTTTGTCATAAAACAGCCCTAAAGGGAGTTTTATACTAAGACTATCTACGACCACCACCCTTTAAGTATCAATTCTCCATAAAATCAGTTTTTAAGCGGATTCCATGGATTACAACACCCGTTTTTAACTTGTGCCTGTTGAAGCCGGCAGAATCTAATCCTGTGTAAAAATCCGTGGTGCTTCTCGTGTATTCTCCGTTTCTCGCGCAGTAGGCACGATATTCTTGATAGAATTCGCCCGACTTCTGCGTATATGATGGGTCAACCTCGCAGCAGTCATCAATGAACATGGAAAGCCAGTCGTTATTTTCCCGATAGTGAGATATTGCGTCACTGACGCACTGCGGAATAGACAGCTTGAAATTGCATTCAATCACCTTTTTGGCTCCATCGATAATCCAAGAAAGCACAGCACCGCCTGCCTTTTCTGCAAGGTAATCCGCATAATTTTTGATGTCGGAGTTGCCCTCAATTTTGGCATTGAACGGTATGACGATAAGCCTGCGCCATGTACCCTCGTCATTAGCCCCGACTCTCGGGAGATGATTTGTGTACAGCACAAGCGTGTGGGTGGGAGTATATCTGAACGGATCGCGATACTTCTTTTCTGCTGAAACCTCGTCAGTAGAACACAGCTGCTTTACCACCGAGGTGTTAAGCCGCATACTCTCCTCAAGTTCTGCCGCAATAACAAGCCGTTTTCCCTTTAGTTCAGCCATCTCAGGCTTGACATTTCGCTTACAGCCAACCGTGAGGGCATCGGCGGATATACTGCCGCTGTATGAGCCAAGTACCCGTGCAATCGTGTTCCAGAACGTACTCTTACCGTTGCGACCCTCACCGTAGGAGATTATAAGAGCCTCCATATACACTTTGCCTATTGCCGCAAGACCGACTATCTGCTGAACATACTCGATAAGCTCCGCATCGCCACAGAAAAAGCTGTTCACTGTGTCAAGCCAGATATCCACATTCTCATCGGTGGGAGAAACGGCGGTCACTTTGGTTATAAGGTCATCTGCGGAGTGCTCCGAGCTTGTCCCAGTTCGCAAATCGTATGTAGCCGCCGGAGTATTCAGCAGAAATTCCTGCGAATCAAAATCCTTAATATCACGCAGTAACATAGGCTTTGCCGCCTGCAATGCGGAAGTGATGTACTTCATATCCCTGCGTTTCATTACAAACGATTTATACACAAGTGCTGTCATGTATTCAGCAAAGGCTTTCTCGCTTTTCTCGTCTATCGCCCTTTCAAGAGCCTTGCCTCCCGACAAAACGACTTCCTTGTCTATGCCGGATTTCATAAGAGCCTGCTGCGCCTTTTCCAGAGCGGTTTTGGCTTCATCAAGCTGTTTATCGAGGAAGTCCTCGCAGACTCCGACAGCAAGCTGCTTTGACTCCGCCCAGCGGATCCCATCATAACGCATATAATCCGTTGCATCGGTAAATACAAGTTCGCCGCCGTACTCACAAGCGAGAACCTTAGCCTGTCCGATGTCAGAATAATCATCGGGCTTTAATCTCAAGCCCGAATCATATTGCTCGGGCGGGATATATCCGTCCTGTTTTGCCACCTTTTTGCCGAATTTGATGGCACTGTTCCAGATAGTCTGAAGCTCTGAATCATCAAGAGGAGGGTCGCACTTTTCAGCCTGTTTCAGATATTGTTTGTATGCTTCGTCAGTGTTCCCGAACCGCTTTATAATACGCCCTGCGTAATGTGACATAGTGCTGTTGCGGCTGCCCTCGGGTACACTCGCACTGTCATTGTCCCACTGTTCAAAATCCTCATTGTCGAGGAAATCTACGACAGACATATCGCCGTTGTATATTTCAACCTGCGGGTTCGGAACTCCGAAAAGCAGTCTTGCGCTGTCGAGAGCGTTCTTGTCGAAATACGGAAACTCAGCCGCAATGCGCTTTTTTATCGCAGTATATGCAGCAGCGTCTGTTATCAGCGGAATTGGGAAGTACACATGAAACCTCGGTCGAAGTGACTTTCCGTTTTTCGGTTTCATATTGCTGCGGCTATATACAACTACAAATTCCACACCCGGAAAAGCCATAGCCACTTCGAGCGGTGTAACCCAATCGTTCGCGTCATCCGAGTGGTCGTTGTCGCAGTCCATTGGGATATTATCGGAAGAAAGAAAATCCGTATTGCTGCGATGATTGTTTGTATATTCAGCTGCAACGTGGTCAAATGCCACAGCAGCTTTCATAGAATTTTCGTCTGTTATGACGCACTTGTGGGGGTATATGCTGTTAGGCAGACTGCCTACGCAGTCTGCCGTGTATAACGTGAATTTCATTATTATCCTCCATTCTTTAAATTCTAACAGCTGATAGAGCCGCCAATAATATATGGAAAATTATTATACAAATGGTCCACTATATTTCAGTCCTTTTTATAAAACATACATTCGTACCCATCGGCACAGAGCGGAAGCCCCTTTGCCCACGGTGGAGTTCTACCCATCATCTCGCAGATTTCAGATACATTTGTATCTATCGGGCATTCGATGATAAGTTCATCGTGCACGTGACCGCACATCCGATAATTCCGCAGCGTCCGCATAGCAGAGCAGAGAATATCCCGGCTGACCGCCTGAACGATGTTCTCCACGAACTTAGGCCCGTAGCTTTCAATGCGCTCCCACTTCTTCGTTGCACCAACGCCCTCGTAAGTGACGGATTCGCCGCCGAACTTATTCTCGCCGATACGGGGCTTGACGTAGGAAAGCCGTCTGCCGCTCGGCAGCGTGATAAACAGCATTCCGCTCTGATATTCAAACTGAATGCCATGTGTGTCTGTGCGAAGCCTTTGTCGTATTGTATCCTTCACGCAGCGGTCGACTTCCCACCAGAATCGAACAATATTCGGGTTGGAACTGCGCCACATATCCACAAGCGGCTGTAATTCATCTTCTGACAAACCCATCTCCAATGCACCCATAGCTTTCAGAGCGCCGACCGAACCGCCATAACCGAGCGCCAACTCTGCGATTTTACCTTTCTGCCGCAGATGTCCATTGACACCATGCTTTTCAACGGGGACACGGAACATCTGACTTGCAGACGCACAATAGATATCTCCACCGGACTTGAATACGTCAAGCCTCCATTTCTCGCTAGCAAACCACGACAGCACTCTTGCCTCTATTGCTGAAAAATCTGAAACCACGAATTTCATTCCCGCTTTCGGCACAAATGCCGTGCGGATAAGCTGCGAAAGCGTGTCCGGAATATCATCGTACAGCAGTTCTATGGCTTCATAGTTGCCGCTTTTCACAAGCTCACGAGCCTGTTTAAGGTCGGGGATATGGTTCTGCGGGAGGTTCTGTAACTGTATCAGCCGACCCGCCCATCTGCCGGAACGGTTTGCACCGTAAAACTGAAACATTCCGTGTGCGCGTCCATCGGAGCAAACAGCGTTCCTCATAGCCTGGTACTTCTTCACCGAGGATTTTGCAAGCTGCTGGCGGAGTTCCAGAACCTCTGCAAGCTGCGGCGGTGCGGTTTTCAGCAATTCGGAAACAGCTTTCTTACCGAGAGTGTCTGTTTCAAGTCCGTTCTCCGAAAGCCACTGTTTCATCTGCTGTACAGAGTTCGGGTTTTCGAGCGAAGTAAGTTCCTGCATTTTCGTGGAAAGCAGCGCCTTTGACCGCTCGTCAAACCGTATTGCATTCTCAACAACAGCCATATCCAGAGCAATCCCACGGTCGTTTATCTGCTGGTCGAGAGCGTATTCCTCCCAAACAAAATCCGGCACGGAGAATTTGCGTAGCTTGTCCTGTATCGACATTTCGACCTCGACATCACGCTTGTTGTACGCTTTGAAAAGCGACCATTTCTCCGGAGCGTGTTCGGGAAGATTTCTTGTTCTGCCGCCATTTGTCTTGGTAGCTGCGCAGGGGACGCAGAAATACTTGATGAGGTCTTTGCCCTCTTTCAGCTTCTGTTCCGATAAGCCAAGAACTGCGCCCGCACTGGCAAGCGACAACGGAAGTCCCATATATGCCGACCACACCATCGAACACCTCCACGAAGTCGGGTCGAGATACTCTCCGGACGGCAAACCGAGATACATTGACAGACACACACGTTCGAAAGCAGCATTAAAAGCCCATTTAATAATGCTGTTGTCAGTCAGCGCAGCGAGGATTTCATTAGAAATCTTCTCGCCATGTGCAAGGTCGTACACCACAACATCGCCGCCGTTCACGGAAACTCCGAACAGCAGTATTTCAAATGCGGGTGATTCAACATACCTGTACACACCGCATTTTGCAAGGTCAACATCGCTGAATGTTTCAATGTCAATTGACAGTGTTTTGATTTTATCCATAGTTCACCTCAAAAAGGGCGGTAAAGTTTTTCTACCGCCCTATTAGTTCTCAGATGCACAGCAATCTGAATGTTTCCTTGCCCTTTGGAGTTATCATCGTCTGAGTATCTGTATATCCGGTCTTGTCGTTGACGAACTCCTTCATTTCAAACAAGCCGCTGTCAACGTATGTAGCGTAAGGTCTGAGTTTGCCTTTCTTCGAACGGTAGAGATAACCCTTGTCAAGCAGAAAACGCACAAAATCATTCTGCCTTACACCGAGTTCCTTTGCAGTGTCGCGAATACCTGTGAGCAGATTTCTGTCAACGAGCATATCGAAATAATCTGCTTTTGGCTGCATGATCTGATTGAAAACGGTAAGCTGTGCATTTTTCGCCTTTTCTGTTTTCAGTCTGGTAGCCAGTTCAATGAGAAAATCCGGAGAAGCAAGCGCCTGTTCCAGAACATCTTCCGTCATGTATGCGCCGTTCTTGCGAATAGATGGCAGGACCTCATCAAACACCCATTTCTCAAAGCGTTCTGCGCCAGGCAGCTTGCTATGAGCGATAAGGCGGTAAACGTTGCCTTCCGAAATGAAACCAAGTGACTGAATGCCGCCGTTCGTAGGGGTGTCGCATTTCACGACACCCTTGCAGTGCCTTGAAAGAGCGTCACGCGTGTTAGAGTATCCGAGCGCCTTTGCAATATCAGCGCCGCAAAACAGCACCTCGCCGTTCTCCTGAATAGTGCGAATTTCTCCGAATTCTTCGTTGTTAAAAGTTGAAATTTCCATATAAACCTCCGAAATTGACCTACCCGCCCACCCGGCAGTATCAGACTGCCAAAATTACTTGTGATTAGCCTTGCGGCGCTGCTTGATTGCCGCTGCCAGCGAACCGATAACGGTGATGAGATTGCCGATGACCGTACCTACCGAAATGCCAAAACAAGCGGCAAGCATTATGCTTTCAAACTCCGTCATATTACACCTCAAGAAAGAAAATCATCATCGTCGTCGGTTGCGAAATCGTCCTCAGCGCGGGTTCTTCCACCGAGCGGTTCGCCATCGCGAATCTTCTGCAAGTTGTTCAGACCGCAGGCGATACCCTTGTTGCCGTTGGAGTTAAAAGCATAAAAAGAAATAGACGCTCTGCCGTAAACACCGCTGTAAACCTCGCTACGCTCCAGAATAGGATTGCAGTTTGCGTCCACGATACCGGGAGCGGTTGCGGAGTTTGCGTTGATGAAGTAGCTGTTAGCGTACGCTTCATCATCGGGGCGTTCTGTATCGCCGTCACGGAGCGGATTCTTGATTGCGGAAAGCGCAGGAACGGAGCGCCCGTTGCCCTTGAGCTTGGACTCGCCCTCCTTATAAGCTGCTTCGATAGCCACCTTGATTTTCTCGACCGTCCTGGTATCGGACTTCGGAATGATAAGGCTCACACTGAACTTCGGTGCGCCGCCGTTGATGGACTTTGCTTCCCAGATGTTTGCGTAGCTCCATCTTGCATCGGGTCCTGTGATTACATTTGTGGGATTGATAAACTTTGGCATATTATTTTTCCTCCTTGAAATCTTCGTTTGCTGTATGAATTGCCGGACGCTTGTCCGAAATTGATACTAAAGTTGGCTTGCCCTGCGGCTTTTCGATAAGCCCGCCGAGCAATTCGTTGAACTTTTTCTTACCGAGCAGACTGGTCATTGCTGTGATACCGAGAACGCTGTGTTCATATGGGTCATATCCTGCGGATTTGACGGCCTCAACAACTTCATTTTCATCTGTGTATTTGCGGTTGGAACGCCCCTCGACCACCTTGAAGCCATCGTATGAAACACCGCTAAGCGCCTGCCGCAGAGCGTATTCTTTTACATCGGTCACCCAAGATACAAGCTCGTCCGCTTTTGCGAGAATAGCGGCGATTTCGATATTATCAAGGGTTGCAGGCGGTTCAAAATCGTAACGAGCGAGAGCAAGATTATATTCTGCTAGTTTTCGACAGGTCGCTCTGACCTTGCAGAAGCGACAATGTTTCCCTGCTTTAAAATCTCCATCGCCATTTGCGGCAAGCTGCGCTGTCGGGGTGAGGATCTCATTAGCCCAACGGAGCAGTTCTTCTTTGGAGATGGCATACTCGCTGATATTGTCACGCCTTGGCTGGAATATAATCATGTTCACTGCGGATATGTCGTATATTCCGTCAAATAATTCGAGAGCGCCGAGAGCGTAAAGCATCATCTGCGGATTATTCTCTGCGCGGACTTCCACACCTTTGCCGTACTTGAAATCTATAACGGAAAGTGTACCGTCAGCTACGATTACGCAGTCACCTGTGCCGAATCCCTCCGGAACCCACCGAGAGAAATCCAGTTTCTGTTCGATAAGGACTATGGGGTCATTGCAGGCTACTTTTGCTTTCTTGACCTGCTCATAAGCGTATGTAGCGTACTCGACAGCGCAGCGCTCCATCTCCTCGTTGTAGTAGGTGAGGTTTTCTGTTGGGTCGGTGGTTTCTCTGCCGAGCAAGGCTTTCAGCCTGTGTTCGCAGAGGGCATGAGCGTCCGTGCCCTCCTGCGCATACTCGCTTGATGTATCCGGCAGTTCGGCACAGAGTTTAGCAGACGGCGGACATTCGAGCCAGCGGTGGCTTGATGATGCCGAGAGAATTGCGTGGTTAGTCGGCATTGCCAAGCACCTCCACCTCTGCTAGGACTGCTGCATATTCCTCCGGCTTGATTGCGGAAAGCTTGTCCGCACCGTGCTTTGTGATGATTGCCTTTACCTCTGCTGTGAAGCCGGCACGGGATTTTTCGGCGCAGACGGCTCTTACTTCTTCAAGGGTAAGTTGCTTCTGTGTCTCTGCTGAATCGGTGTTATGCTCCTGTACCTTGTCGGCAGAGAAGAGCTCGTACAGCCAATTTGCGGTATCATTCAACAATGATGCAGCATCTTGTAGATCTCTGATGGTCTGTTCCACTTCGTTTATTTTGCTCATGATTTGTCGCTCCTTCCATAGATTTTTTCTGCTGTTCAAGCTGAATCAAATTTTTTGCCAGGCGCTTTGAAACAACACTGATTGCCGTAAGCACGCCGATAAGTTCCTCGTCAGCTGCAGATTCGTTGATTTTAGGCTTGTTCATTGGGAAATCTCCTTTCCGAGGTAATTTGTTTTTGTTGTCCTCAATATCCACTGGAGGGATTATGCCAAAGTGGTCCGCAGTCCGAAAAAATATTTTCTCCGGCTACAAAACTGCAACCGGAGAAGTAATTTAATTATTAGAGATAGTAATCCCTAAGCTTGTCCCGCAGCTCGTCACGTATCTTTGCCCAGTGCCGTTTGAAAGTTGAACGAGCCATACCCATAATTTCGGCGGACTCTCTCTCGGAATGGTACATCATCAATTCGCAAATACGCTTTCCTTCCGGATCAAGACGGTCGAGTTCTTCATACAAGGCTTCGAGCAGTTCCTTCTGAATAATAATTGATTCGATGGTCTGCGAATCGTCTTCTAGAGTGTCGCCAAGGGTGAGTTCATCGTTTTCACCACCGATAACGGTGTCAAGAGATACTTTTTTGCCAGCTGTGTAGAACGGGCAACCTGGGCATACGCCATCGCATTTCCACAGCTGAGCTTTGGTGCAACTACACTCGCCGTTCTTCCAGGCATGATAGCGGGTGTTCCATATGGGTCGGTAATACTCACGATACAGTTCCTCGCTTACCTCTACAAGTTCTCCGTTGACAGGGATAAAATACTTTTTGGCTTCTTTTGACATAAAGATTTCCTCCGTTGATTGTCTCGAAACGGAGGAAAACATAACAGATACCAGCAAAAGGGTATAGTGGTGCACTGCTTGAAAATTTATCTCCATTTCAAGTATGCAACCAGCACATTCCAGTGGCTAGCGTCACAAATATATTTGATTGTAATCGTAGTCACTGGAATGTCGTCGGTACCGAACATGACTACAATTGGGTACACAGCAGTCGAAAACGATAAAAATTATATTTGCGTTTGCAGAGATAATGTTGAAATCCTCGACAAAATGTGATATAATAAAAGGTAATATAAGGATAGCAATGTTGCTTTACATCTTGCGAGTCGTTTTCGTCTCCTTTGTACAATTTAATTATAGTTCAATGCGGAAAGAAAATCGGCCACATAAAGTAACCGTTAAGTTATAGTGAAGTTTCCATTTGGAGGTGTCACCAGTTGAAAGAACTAGTTTTTGCAACAGTCTTAACAGAATTGAAAACATCATGGGAAGATGCGATTGCTGTTCCAGATTTGATAAATCTACTTTATGATGCTATTGCTGAGCCGGTAGGATTGACAAATAAGAATGGCGATCCAATCACGGTTACTAAAGGTACTGCAAGTAAAATCATGAATCGACAGCCTGGAGGCAATCCACATCGTTCTATTCGCAGCAAGTCTGCAGATAACAGAGTCCATATATCAATTGAGGAGTATTTCAAAAAGAATATAGTAAAACGATTGCTCAAAGGCAGTGAAGATGATCTGATTGAGAGATTTAAGGCGGTTATTAATGACGATGACGGGATAGCACCGGCTAAGAAGCAAGAGCTTCTGACAAGCGCACAAAAAAATACGCTCGCCATGTTTTTGGCAAGCGTATATCTCTATTCTTTATCAAGAGATAACGTGTTAGATGGTAGCAGAAGCGCTAAGCCTGTTACTGCTACAACAGAGCTTGAAGTTATTCCACTGCCTACTGGTATTACTGGCGTAGAAGGAAGCTACACCGATGCGCTCCTTGCTGCATATGGACAGGTAGAGGGGATTAAGCATTTTACTATTGATATGCTAGATGCTTATCCTGCTCACAAAGAAAATTTTAGTAATCAGAGAAAATATTATTTTGCAGCAGAAGCTGTTCGTAGAGGAATTCGTGATTTGTACGGTACGAAGGAAAAGGATCAATTCGAAGTTTTGAAGGACGAAATGTACGAGGGTGTTACGGAAGTCTGGGAGGACGAGGCGAAAAATGGGCTTGCGCGAATGAGAAAAGTTATGGCGCAGGCAACAAAAACATCCTTGGATAAATGCCGTATTTGCAGAGAAACGGAGTGGATTGGCAACAGTCAACGAAAAGGTGTGTGCCATTTTCTTGTTGGGGAAAATCGTTTGAAAGGTTGGGTGCGAGAAGATGATGAACAAGCTATTTAATAGTGTATTTGAAAATTCACTCCGTATCCTGTTGTTATTGGCAGAGTTTGATTGTGGCCAAAGCCTGGACAAGATTTATGCTACGGATTTCATGGTTACATACGGGGCTACATTTGGTGTAAGTGAATCTGATTTAAACGGCGATAACCAGTACAAGTTCAGTGAATTTGCATCTCGTCGTGAAATTGTAAGGCTGGCATTAAAAGAGTTGGTTTTAGAAGGAATGGTATTGCCGGAAAATTCAGCTACTGGAATTCTCTATTCCATTACTAATGCTGGTCGTGATTATAGTGCTACTTTGACAAGCGAGTATGCCGAAGAATATCGTAGCACAGCAAGAAAGATTGTGGAGATTGTTTCGAATGCTGCAGAACGAACTATAATACATAAGATTAATAAAATGTCAGCTGAATCGCTGAGGAAAGGAGCCAGGGTATGAGCAGGTTTTATATTAAAAGCATAGGAGCCTCTGGTCCCAAAGTTGAATATTCACAGGTGACTTTTGATGAAGGAGTAAACATTTTACATGGACCATCAAATTCTGGTAAGTCCTATGTTATTAACTGCATCAATTTTATGTTCGGCGCTTCAGAAGTGCCTTTCACCAGAGAAAGCACTGGTTATAATACTATCCACATGACACTGGAGTCTCTGGATGCTAGAACTGTTCAGATGACTAGAAGGATAATTGATGATAAAAACGGCAAAAAGAGCGACATGGGGGATAACTTAGTTACAGTTGTAAGTAATTTTGATGAGGTCGGATCCTATGATTACAGCATATTGAAATTAGAGTACAGTGATATGCTGCTGAAATTGATGGGAATTGATGAGAGACATCAAATCATTTCTACGCAGGCGTTTGTTCAGCAAAACCTCACTAATAGAAGCTTTCTTCACTCGTATTTTATTGATGAAGATAACATCTACGAGAAAATTCCAGCATTTGATATTCCTAGACACTCCAAAATCACAGCATGCTTAACAGCACTGCATTTCCTTTTTACAGGAGAAGATTTGCATGAAATAGTGCCTGCTGAAAGTAAGAAAGACCGTGAATTGAAGGAAGCTAAGAAAAATGCTGTCATCATTTACATTAATGAAAAAATCCAGGATTTATCCAAGAAACGTGGGATTTTGGAAGAAGAACTTGCAAAAGTTGAAGACACCGATGTTGAATCTAAAATAGAAGCTACATTGGAAGAAATTGAATCTATTGAGCACCAAATTTATGAAGCTACTGAGCAAAGCCATAAATTGATGGAAGAGATTTTTACCGTCAACTCTAAATTGGAAGAAGCAACGTATCTTAATGAGCGTTACAAGGCACTTCGCACTCAGTATAATTCTGATGTGAAGAGACTTCGCTTTATAATTGACGGTGAAACAAAAGACTCTCAGCGCAAAAAGGTCGTGAAATGTCCGTTTTGTGATAGCTCAATGCAGAACAAGCCTGAGCAGCGCATTGCATATGCACAGGCTTCTCAGGTTGAACTGAATCGTATAACGATGCAGTTGGGTGACCTAAAAGAAGCGGAAAAGGATATTCAACAAGAAATTTGTGCGCTGGAGGCGCAGTTGCAGGAACTGAATAGGCAGAATAATGAAATCACTCAGATGATCAGTCGAGTATTGAAACCAAAATCCGCTCAGTTGCGTGTTATGATGGAATCATATAAACGCATTGTGCAGATTAAGCGAGAAATGTCTGCTGTGGATGCAATGTCTGTTGTCCTTAATGCAGACGCTTTTAATCGTGAGATGGAGAAAGAAGGTGAAAAAGTTGTATTTCATCCGATGGAGCATATTGATATGAACTGGTGGAAAAAATGGAGCGACACATTCGAAATGATTGTGAAAGAGTGCAATTACCCGAACTGTGTATCAGCAAGAATTTCCCCCGATACATACGATGCAATTGTAAATGGAAAACACAAATCAGACGAAGGTAAGGGTTATCGTGCATTTCTGAACAGTATTATTCTGTTTTCACTTATGAAAGCTCTGGAAGATGGAGGCATTTACCGTCCTGCGATGCTTATTTTGGACTCCCCAATTTTGACGCTTAAAGAAAAAGTACGGAAAAACGAACTGGCAGATCCCGGAATGCGCGCCTCGTTGTTTAAATACATGGTTGAAAATTGTGGCGATAACCAGATTATAATTGCTGAAAATGAAATACCTAACACAGTAGATTATAATACAGCTCATTTGATTGAATTTACGCAGGATGAAACTCAGGGCATCTATGGATTCCTTAAGAGTGTCCGCAACAGTGTAGATAGTTGATAATAGGAGAAAAACACATGGCTAAAACAATTTCTTATAAAAAATTATGGAAATTGCTCATTGATAAAAATATGAGCAAAAGTGAATTGAAAACCGTAAGCGGTGTTAGTACTGCTTCAATTGCAAAACTCGGCAAAAGCGAGAATATAACCACTGGGGTATTGGTTAAAATATGCGAAGGCTTACAATGTGATTTCGCAGACATTATGGAACTAGTAGATGAATAAATAGGATCTTGATTTTGTGACAAAGAAAACATCGGTGTACAAGGGGTACAAACAAGATAAAATAGAAATGAGGGGCGATAG
>OHMX01000010.1_pt1 | contig 121846 bp, 105 predicted proteins | sample 1569471 | NCBI WGS metagenome assembly OHMX01 (sample SAMEA3879547, study PRJEB24766) | human gut metagenome | biome: human-associated habitat; feature: feces | place: USA | collected 1985/1987
ATGACTCCTGCAGAATATCAGGGAGCCGTGATGTCCGACCTGCAGAACCGCCGCGGCATACTCGGCGACATGGGAGCGGACAAGGGATTCTCGATTCTCAAGGCCCGCGTGCCCCTCGCGGAACTGTACCGCTATTCGACGACCCTCAGCTCGCTGACTTCAGGCTCGGCCACCTTCTCAATGGAGTTCGCCGACTATCAGCCTGTTCCCGGCGACGTGCAGACCAAGCTGCTTGAGGAGTACGCAGCAGCGGAAGCCGCCGAAGCATAGGACAAACATCCCCGTAAGACCGGCCCGGAGTCCGTCAGGTTTCCGGACCGGTCTTTCTGTACTCCTCCAGAAGCTCCGCGCCGGTATACCCCAGCTCGTCCTGAAGCAGCCTGTCCAGCATCGAAGGCTCGACCCCGAGCTCACGGCAGATGTCTCCGAAGCCAACTTCGGGATTCTCATAGATTCTGTCCTCCGTCATCATGACGCAGAACTCTTTGTAAATGTCCTCCAGCCTATCCATATAATCCGTTCGTTTGTTCAACAAAGGTGGACTCTTGTATGGAAAAATGCAACAGTCCTCACCTGCCGAGCCGGTCAAAAAACGAATAAATATCTGTTTTTTATGTCTTTTGTATCTTTTTAATGAACAGTGTCCACAAAATCGGGACTGCCGCTTTATCTCCCATTATTTAGCTTTGGGAAAATTTGGAAAAATCGTTCCAAAGCGATATGGGCTCAGATAAAATGCATACGAACATCCGCAAATTCCGCGAGAGCAACGGGTACTCCCAGACCTCGATGGCTGACGAGCTCGGCATAGGAAGGACGACATACATTAATTTCGAGACCGGGAAGACGAGACTGTTCTGCAAGACCCTCGAAAAGCTTGCACGCTACTTCGGAGTGACGGAGGAGGATATCCTGACCGGAAAACCGGAAGAGGACGACCTGCTCCAGGCCTCCTTGACAGACGAGAAGAAACTTATAATACAGGAATACGAAAACCGCATCGCCGCACTCAACGAGAAGCTGGAGGCTGCGGAGAAAATCATAGCCGCAAACGAGAGGACAATCCGGACTCTCACGGACACCAACAACTTTCTGTTTAGCCAACTTCACAAAAATGACTAACTTTGTGGTCTTATGCCACATGAAGCTCATCTGCTCGGGCCGCTTCACCCCGGACTCTCCGAAGCCGGATGCGATGAAGCGGGACGGGGGCCGCTGGCCGGCCCCGTGTTCGCGGCGGCGGTAATACTGCCGCCGGGTTTCCGTCATCCCCTGCTCAACGACTCCAAGCAGATGGGAAGGAAAGCCAGGGAGGATATGCGCGCCATAATCGAAAAGGAGGCCATAGCCTGGGCCGTGGAAGCGGTCAGCGCGGCTGAGATTGACGAACTGAACATCTTGGAAGCCTCCATCGCCGGAATGCAGAGGGCGGTGCGCAGACTCAAGGTAAGGCCGGACTATCTCCTGGTCGACGGCAACAGGTTCCACCCTTTCGACAACATCCCGTTCACCACGGTCATCAAGGGCGACGCCACCTACCTGAGCATCGCGGCCGCGTCGGTGCTCGCAAAGACCTGGAGAGACGAGCACATGCGCAGGCTTGCGGAAAGATATCCGCAGTACGGCTGGGACCACAACATGGGATACCCGACCAGGGAGCACATCGCAGCCATCCGCAGATACGGACTCACCCCGGAGCACCGCCGCAGCTTCAAGCCCAAGGAACTCGAACCAACATTGTTTGAAATATGAAGAAGTTTTTTCTTTCAATAGCCGCAGCCCTGGCGCTGCTGCCGGCAGCCCGGGCCGATGAAGGCATGTGGCTGCTGCCCCTGCTTGAGAAAATCAACAGCGAGACCATGAGGAATCTCGGCTCCCGCCTTACCGCCGACCAGATCTACAGCGTCAACCACTCTTCCATCAAAGACGCCGTAGTCCAGTTCGGAGGAGGTTGCACCGGCGAAATCATTTCCGGCAGCGGACTGCTCGTGACCAACCACCACTGCGGCTATGCCAGCATCCAGGCCCTGTCGTCCGAAGAGCACAACTATCTGGAGGACGGGTACTGGGCGATGAGCCTCGAAGAGGAGATCCCCGTTCCCGGGCTCACAGTCAAATTCCTTCAGTCTATGACCGACGTGACAGGAAAGGTCCGCAACGAGAAGGCCGCAGAGAACCTCATAGCCAGGGCCGAGGAGGACAACCCCCATTGCAAGGCACAGATTGTCAGCTTCTTCAACGACAACGTGCAGTATCTCATAGTCTACAAGATCTACCGCGACGTACGCTTCGTTGGCGCTCCTCCCGCAGCTTCGGGCAAATTCGGTGGAGACACCGACAACTGGATGTGGCCCCGCCACACCTGCGACTTCTCGATGTTCCGCGTATATGCCGGAAAGGACAACGAACCCGCTCCGTACTCGGAGGACAACGTGCCCTTCCAGCCCCGCCAGTTCCTGAGCATCTCGCTCGACGGCATAGATGAGGGCGACTTCGTGATGGTGATGGGCTACCCCGGAAGCACCCAAAGGTACCAGACCGCCTCACAGCTTGAGGACATGCTGGCAATCAACGACATACGCATCGCTGCCCGGACCGTGAGACAGGACGTGCTCTGGGAGGAAATGCGCGCCGACGACAAGGTGAGCCTCCAGTATGCCAACAAATATGCCGGATCGTCCAATGGATGGAAGAAATGGATAGGCATGCGCGACGCCTTCGAGAAGCTTGACGTAATCGGACGCCAGAAGGAAAAGGAAGCGGAACTCGCATCCTGGATAGGTGAAAAGAAGAGCCGCACCAAGAAATACGGCGGAGCAATAGAGGAGATTGACACGATCATGGACATGCGCGCGCACGACTACCGGGCCTACACCCTGCTCAACGAAACGCTGATGAAGATAGAGCTGCTCCAGCTGACAGGAAGTCCGGCAGCCGACCCCTACAAGGACTATGACGCCGAAGTGGACAGGAAAGTCGCCCTTGCCCTCGTGAAGCATTATCTCGAAAACGTCAGTGAAGAAGACAGGATAGCCATAGACTCCCTGACGATAGAACGTGTCTTCAGGGAAAGCGCGTTCACCTCTCCCGAGAAGCTCGCAGCCGCAAAGGCCGCCGGAAAGAATCTCTCCGAAGACCCCGCCAGACTTCTCAACGACGAAATCCGGAGCAAGGCCCTCGAATTCTACTCTACGGTGAGCGATGCCTCCGACGCACTCAAGGCGCCCATGAAAGCCTACGCCGCCGCCCTGCTCGAATGGAACGCCGACGAGCCCAGCTATCCCGATGCGAACATGACCTGCCGCCTGAGCTACGGCACCGTCAAGGGTTATGAGCCCCGTGACGGAGTCGTATACAAATTTTACACTACCCTCAAGGGCGTGATGGAGAAGGAAGACCCTGGCAACTACGAGTTCCGCGTACCCGCGAAACTCAAGGAAATCTACGAGACCGGTGATTACGGAGACTATGCCGATGAATCCGGAGAACTCGTGACCTGCTTCCTCACCAATCTCGACATCACCGGAGGCAACTCCGGAAGTCCCGTGATGGATGCGGACGGCAACCTTGTCGGCCTGGCCTTCGATGGCAACTGGGAGGCCATGAGCGGAGACGTCATCTTCGAACCCGAACTCCAGAGATGCATCTGCGTGGACATACGCTATGTGCTCCTGATGCTCGACAAGTTCGGAGGAGCCGGCTACCTGCTTGAAGAGATGAACATAGTGAAATAGGCGAAAACAATGGTAACTAGAGAAGACATACTTCTTGCCCTGCAGGAAGTAAGGCATCCCGGAAGGCAGGACAAGACCGTCGTCGAGCTAGGGATGGTGCATTCCATAGATGTGGACGAGTCGGGAGTGAAAGTGACCCTGGCCTTTCCCAAGCGCCGCGACCCGCTTGCGGAATATCTGATAGGCAGCACCCGGGCATCGCTTGTACGCCATCTGCCGTCGGATGTGAAGTCGAGCGTTGAGACCATCGTGGTCGATGAAGTGGCACCCAAACCCAAGAAGAACATCAACGAGCTCGACATGGACCAGATAGCCGGAGTCAGGCGCATAATAGGCATAGCCTCCGGCAAGGGAGGGGTAGGAAAATCAACGGTCGCCGTAAACCTCGCGTGCGCCCTGGCAAGAGCCGGATACCGGGTGGGCCTTGCCGACGCCGACGTCTACGGGCCGTCCGTACCCACGATGACCGGCACCGAGGGCGCGACTCCCCTCGCGGAAGAGGCGGACGGAAAGGAGCTTATCCTGCCCATAGAGAAATTCGGGGTGAAATGGATGTCCATCGGATATTTCGCCCAGAAGGGGCAGGCCCTGATCTGGCGCGGCCCTATGGCATGCAACGCACTCAAGCAGATGATACTGCAGGTGAAATGGGGAGAGCTGGACTTCCTGCTGATAGACATGCCTCCCGGAACCGGTGACATCCACATCAGCCTGATCCAGGACATCCCCGTGGACGGGGCGGTAATCGTCACCACGCCGCAGACCGTGGCGCTCGCCGACGTGGAGAAGGGCATAAACATGTTCCGCAACGAGAACGTGAACCGCCAGATCTACGGTCTCGTGGAGAACATGGCCTGGTTTACTCCTGCGGAGCATCCTGACGAGAAGTATTTCATCTTCGGAAAGGACGGAGGAGCCAGGCTGGCGGAGCAGTTCGGAGTCGAACTCCTCGGACGCATTCCCCTCGTGCAGGGCATACGCGAAAGCGGAGACCAGGGAGAACCCGCCGCGCTTGGTTCAGGGCCGGACGGGCTCGCCTTCCTCGAACTGGCCGGCAGACTCGCAGAAAAGGCGGCATAGATGGAAGTAAAGGCCAAGAAATCCCTCGGGCAGCATTTTCTGACCGACCTTAGAATCGCCCGCAGAATAGTGGACGCATTGTCCGCCGACGGGCCGAAGGATGTGCTGGAAATCGGCCCCGGAACGGGCGTGCTCACCAGGTATCTGCTCGAAAGGGAGGATATCGACCTGAAGCTTGTGGAACTCGACCATGAAGCGGCGGATTACCTGCTCACCCATTTCCCGGGGATGCAGGGCCGCCTCTATCTGGCGGACTTCCTGAAGCTTGACATGAGGCTGCTGTTCGAGGGGCGATTCAGGATTATCGGCAACCTGCCCTACAATATCTCCTCCCAGATATTCTTCAAGATACTTGACGACAGGGACAGGATTCCCGAGGTGGTGTGCATGATTCAGAAGGAAGTCGCGGACCGCCTCGCGGAACAGCCAGGCAGCCGCACTTACGGCATACTTTCGGTGCTCCTGCAGGCCTGGTACGACATCGAATACATCTGCCCGGTCGAGCCCGGCGCCTTCGCGCCCCCTCCCAAGGTGCGCTCGGCCGTGATAAGGCTCAGGCGTAATTCCAGGACGGAGCTCGGCTGCGACGAGAAGCTTTTCCGCCAGACCGTCAAGACCGCTTTCAACCAGAGGCGCAAGACCCTGCGGAACGCCCTGAAGCCCATACTGCCCGAAGGCTTCGACAGCTCCGACCCGGTGTTCGACCTGAGGGCGGAAAGGCTCTCGGTGGAGGACTTCATCGCTCTGACCCGAATAATTTCCGGCAGATGAAGCTGCTACTGACCGCGCTAGGAACACTTTCCCTGATTCTCGGAACGCTGGGAATCTTCCTTCCCGTGCTGCCCACGACTCCGTTCTACCTGCTCACCGCATGGTGCTATCTCAAGAGCAGCGACAGGCTCTACCGCAAGGTGATGGACAACAGGTACTTCGGCAACATCGTGCGGAACTACTATGAAAAACGGGCGGTCAGCCGTCGGACGAAAGTCATTTCAATATCCACGACGCTGCTGACCATAGGCATATCAATAGCAGTAGTCAACGTTACGTGGATAAGGATTCTGCTCGCCGCCATAGCGCTTGGCGTCACCGTGCACCTTTTGTCGATGAAAAGCTGCGACTGACTGCCGGCACTGCCACGAAGCCTGCGGCAAGCAGCACCACGAGCACGATCGCTATCGAACTTGCGCGCGACACCGCCTCGCCTATGCGGTAGGAAGGCGGGTCGAAGCGCATCACTAGCGTATGCTCGCCGGCGGGCACGACCGCGCTGCGCAGGATGTCTCCCTCCAGTTCAATAGGCAGCTCCTCTCCGGTATCCTCGACCGTAAGAGTCCAGCCGACCGGATAATAAACCTCGCTGAACACCACCTTGCCGCCTTCTGCGGAACTGTATTCGTATCGCAGCTCGTTGGGGGCGTAGGAAGTCAGCTCTATGCTGCCGCCCGCAGCGGAATCAGCAGTTGCACCATCGGCGGATGCCATCGGCGCAAACCAGGCGTTGCCGGCAGCATGTCCATACCTGAGCGCGAGGTCGTCAGCGATTATTATGTAGCGGCAGTTCATCTTCGCGAGACCCTCGAGATAAGGCATGGTCTCCTCCGCCTCCTGCACGGTACCGGCAGCTGAAATCGCGGCGTACAGCTCGCTTATCTCATCCGTCAGCGTATTCTCTATGAATTCCTGATAGCGCTGGAGTTTGGCCGGAGAATATCCGCCTATGTTCTTGTGCCAGTATGAGGGGTGCGAATCGTTGAACACGTTGACCGTCAGGTCGAGCACCCTGTAGGAAAGGTCGGGGTCGGAAAGTATCGCCTCGTCTACCGGCCGCTTGTCGAACTGGCTCTGGAAATTCCGTGGAGTTACGAAGTCTCCGGAATTCAGATACCTCTTGCCTGCGAAGAAGAGGTCGCCGAGAATCAGGATGCAGACGAGAAGGGTCGCGGTGCGGCGGCGCACGAAGGGATCCGCTGCCTTTGTGCCCGGAACGGCCTTCTTCGAAGGAGCCGAAACGCCCCACAGCAGGACAAGGTATGCCGCAAGGACAAGTAACAGGGAACGCAGGGCGTCCGTCACCAGAAGCTGCTTCCTGTCCGCCTGAAGAGCTTCTATCAGGATGTCAGGCTGGCCGGAATCCACGCTTCCGGTAAAACTTCCCGCGAGCGAGGGTACGAGCAGGAACAGCAGGCAGAAACCGCCGCTTATAGCCAGTGCCCAGAAACCCTTCTTCCTGAATCCGGCAGCGAAATCCGCGTCCTTCAATATCCTGTCCAGCGCCAGGAAGCCGAGCAGCGGCAGAGTGAACTGAAGTACGACCAGCGCCATGGAGACGGTCCTGAACTTGTTGTATAGCGGCACATAGTCATAAAACAGCCTGGTGAACCACATGAAATGGCTTCCCAGAGCCAGGAACACGGCCAGCACCGTGCACACTATTATCCACCACTTTTCCTTTCCCCTGTACAGGAAGAGCGCCAGCACGAAGAGAAACACCGTAACGGCACCCATATACATGGGACCCGCGGTGAATGGCTGAGGCCCCCAGTAAAGAGGAAGGGCGTCGGCGAGAGAACGGGCGCCGGGTTGTCCGGCGGATTCCAACAGGGCTATGGTCTCCGACTTGTCGGGATCTACCGAACCCGATGAAGAACCGCCGTTAAAATTGGGTATCATAAGGTTGGGCAGCTCTTCCCAGCCGTAGGACCACGCGGTGGCATAGTCCAGTTCCAGGCCTTTTGTCTCCTTGTTGCCGTCGGCATCGGCGGTGCTGCCGCCGCGCATGGAATAGGGCGTATATTCGAAGGTAGGAAGCAACTTGATGGCGTTGGTGGCTATGCCGGCGCATCCCAGCACGAGCAGCAGGCCTGAAGCGGCGAAGAACCGGCCCAGAAGTCCGCGGCGCTCCTTGCGCCAGAGCAGCCATACGAGCAGCATCAGCGCGTAAAGCAGAATCATTATCGCCAGATAATAGGTTATCTGCGGATGGTTCGCCTTGACCTGGAAGCTCACGAAAAGCGCGAACATCGCCGCGCCGAAAGCGCACCAGGGCAGCCATTTCTTCTTCCCCAGCGCGGCTCTGTAGGTGAACACGAGAGCCGCCAGCACCCAGGGCAGGAAGGCTATGGCCTGCATCTTGGTGTTATGGCCCACCTGTATGATCTGGAAGTTGTATGAACAGAAAGTAACTGCCACCGCGCCGCCGACAGCAAGCAGCGGATGCACTCCGAACGCCAGCATCAGCAGCCAGGCACCCAGCATGGAAATGAACAGATAAGTTGCCGGACGGCGCCCCGTCAGGAGGAAATCATAGATTTTCTGGGTCCAGTCGCCGTCGGTGGCCGCATGTATCGTCGCTGTCGGCATGCCTCCGAACATGGATTCGGTCCAGGCCGTGGGATCATCCGGATGAGAGGCGTTCCAGTCCATCATCTCCTTCGACATCCCCTGCCATCCCGAAATGTCGCTCTGGTTCACAATCTTTCCGTCCAGCACCTGCGGCACGTAGGCGTAGGCGAGCACCAGCATCCCGAGAATGATGCAGAAATAGTAGAGTATCTTCTTTTTCATAACAATTCAACCAGTTTGCCCGTCAGCGCGCGACGGGAGTATCTGCCTATGTTTTCCGGCTTTCCGTGCTTCCCGCAGATGAAGTCGATCAGACCGTCCCTGCGGTCCCAGCCGAACATTTCGCCGGCTCCCGAATCGCGGAGCACCTCAGCCGCAGCTCCGTCCTCCTGACCTATCCCGAGCACCGGCCGGCCGGAGGCGAGGTATTCGAAAATCTTGCCGGGAAGCACCTTCGCATATTCCGGCTCGCGCCTGAGCGGGAGAATCAGCACGTCCGCGCCCAGCTGCTCGGCTACCACCTGCCCGTGCGGCAGATAACCCAGGTCCACAAGCTTGCCACCGAGTCCGCGCGACCGTATCGCGTCAAGCACCTCGGCGTCCGTCTTCCCGGCAAGCCTTATCTGCAGCCTGGCCGCGAATTCCGGGTCGGAACCGCATTTCTCCGCGAGCGCGTCCCAGAGGTTCAGCGGATTGCCGTCGGCGGCGAAAAGCCCGGTATGCACGACGGTGAACCTTCCCTCGTGGCGCACGGGCGTCCTGCCGGCGAAGTCGTCTTCATCGAAGCCGTTGGTTATCAGCTCCACCGGAGTCTCCGTCCGCGCCGCGAAGTCATCCCGCACATACGGAGTCACCGCGATGACCCTGTCGGCCGCATCCAGCACCTGCCGCTCCAGTTCATGATGCCTCCTGTCCGCCGGCTTCCACAGCCCCAGATGCTTATAGTAGAACATTTCCGTCCACGGGTCGCGGAAATCCGCCAGCCACCTGACGCCCAAGGCCTTCTTCAGGCCGAGGCCTATCAGGTGCATGGACTGGGGAGGCCCGGTGGTCACCACGACGTCGACAGGATGCTCGCGCAGATAGCGCTTGAGGAACCTCACCGACGGCCTCACCCAGGAGACCCGGGGGTCCGGAATGAAGAAATTGCCCCTCACGCGGAGAGCCAGCCGCTGCATCGCTGTCTTGCTGCCTCCGCTCACCGGATTGACCTCCGTGCCGCCTTTCTTTCCGGTCAGCCTGTGGTAGATGCCGTAGGGCTCCACAATGCGGGTGCGTATGATTTCGGCGCAAGCCGGTATATCCTCGAGCAGACTTTCATCGTATGCCAGACGTTCGGGGTTCTCCGGAGTGTAGATTACGGGCTGCCAACCGAACTGCGGGAGATATTTGCTGAACTTCACCCAGCGCTGCACCCCCGACCCTCCGGTCGGCGGCCAGTAATAGGTGATTATCAGCAACCGTTTCATACAGTTTTCAAAAATACCTCATAAAATTTATTTCCGCAAGGTTCGGCAAAATTGTAAATTTGCAGGACCATGGCAAAACGCGCAGAAGACACTCCGCTGCTCAAGCAGTATTTCAGCATAAAGGCACAGCATCCCGAAGCTATCCTGCTCTACAGGGTGGGAGACTTCTACGAAACCTATTCGGACGATGCCGTCCTGGCCAGCAAGACACTGGGCATAGTCCTCACCAAGAGGTCCAACGGTGACAAGGGAAGCGTCGAAATGGCAGGATTCCCCCACCACGCCATAGAGACCTATCTCCAAAAACTCGTCAGGGCAGGATACAAGGTGGCCATCTGCGACCAGCTCGAGGATCCGGCGCTGGTCAAGACCAAACTCGTCAAGAGAGGGGTCACGGAAATCCTGACACCCGGCATAGCCTTCGGTGAGAACATGCTTGACCAGAAGGAGCACAACTACCTCGCCGGACTGAACTTCGAAGGCAGACAATGCGGAGCGGCGTTTCTCGACGTCTCCACCGGCACCTTCCAGGTGGCCCAGGGCTCCACGGAATACATTTCCACCCTGCTGTCATCGCTCGGCCCGAAGGAACTCGTAGTCCAGAGGGACATAGCCGGGACGGTGAAGGAGAAGTTCGGAGATTATTATATCACTTCGCTGGACGAATGGGCCTTCGTCTACGATTCGGCTGTGGAAAAGCTGTGCAGCCAGCTTCAGGTAAAGAGCCTGAAGGGTTTCGCCGTAGAACGTTTCCCGCTGGCAATATGCTCGGCAGGCGCGCTGCTCGCATATCTGGAACAGACGCAGCACTCGGGTCTCAGGAACATCTGCTCCATCTCCAGAATAGACGAGGAGAAATTCGTGTGGATGGACCAGTTTACGGTACGCAACCTGGAAATCTTCCAGAGCGCGACCGGCAGGGACGGAGTCTCGCTCGTGGACACCATCGACCGCTGCTGTTCGCCGATGGGCTCGCGCCTGCTGCGTCAGTGGCTCTCGATGCCCATCATGGACATAAAGGAGCTTGACCGCCGCTACGATGTGGTGCAGCACTTCCTGGAGCAGACGGAAAGGCTCTCGGAGCTACAGCTGCATATCAGCGGCACCGGAGACCTGGAACGCACCATTTCGCGCGTGGCCACGGGGAAGATCTTCCCGCGCGAGATGCTCCAGCTCGGACGGTCACTGAGCCGCATGGACCCCATCAGGCAAATCTGCAGCGACAGCGGGGTAGAAGCACTCGACAGGCTCGGAACCGGGATGCGCAACACCGATGGCATCTTCCGCCGCATCACCGGTACGCTTGCCGAGAATCCGGCGGCGCAGATCGGCAAGGGGGACGTGATAGCCTCCGGAATCAGCAGGGAGCTTGACGAACTCAGGGAAATATCCCGGGGCGGCAAGGAATACCTGCTCCAGATGCAGCAGAGGGAGATTGAGAGAACGGGCATCAGCACGCTCAAAATCAGCTACAACAACGTCTTCGGCTACTACATAGAAGTGCGCAACAGCTCCCGCGACAAGGTTCCGCCAGAATGGATACGCAAGCAGACCCTCGTGAACGCCGAACGCTACATCACTCCGGAGATGAAGGAATACGAGGAGAAGATTCTGAACGCCGAAGCCACAATCTACGAGACCGAGAGCCGACTCTATGCCGAGCTGATAGGCGAAGTTCAGCGCTCCATACGCGACATACAGGAGAACTGCAGCATCATAGCCCGGCTCGATGTGCTCCAGAGTTTCGCGCAACAGGCTTCCGACAGGGGCTACTGCCGGCCTGTGATGGACAAGTCAACGGCACTTGAAATCAAGGCGGGCAGGCACCCTGTAATCGAGACCCTGATGTCGCCTGGCGAAGAATATGTACCCAACGACATCAGCATGGACAGCCGGGCCGACCAGATAATCATCCTGACCGGACCCAACATGGCGGGAAAGTCGGCGCTGCTGCGGCAGACCGCCCTGATTGTGCTGATGGCCCAGTGCGGCTCCTTCGTGCCGGCGGCAAGCGCCAGGATAGGCTGGTTCGACAAGATATTCACGCGCGTCGGCGCGACCGACAACATCTCGCGCGGCGAATCCACCTTCATGGTCGAGATGCTGGAGACCTCTATGATTATGCACAACCTCTCGGCGCGTTCGCTCGTGCTGCTCGATGAGATAGGCCGCGGAACCTCGACCTACGACGGAATGTCCATCGCCCGTGCGCTCGTAGAATATATCCACACCTACGGAAAAGGGGCAAAGACCCTGTTCGCCACCCACTACCACGAGCTAAACGACCTCGAGAAGCAGTATCCGAGGGTCAGGAACTACCATATAGCCGTAAAGGAAGAGGGCAGGAACGTGATTTTCCTGCGCAAGCTGGAACCCGGCGGTGTAGCCCACAGCTTCGGAATCCATGTGGCCAGGCTCGCCGGAATGCCCCGTGAGGTCATCGACTCGGCGGAACGCACCCTGCGCGAGCTGGAGACGCGGGAGAAACACATGGGCAGCATGGACGTGGATGAAGACGGAAGCCTCCAGCTCTCCCTGTTCCAGCTGGACGACCCCACGCTCTCGTCAATCCGACGCGAACTCGAGGACGCAGACCTCAACAACATGACCCCTCTGCAGGCTTTCGACCTGCTCCGCAAGATGAAGCAGGAAGTCGGGCTGTAGCAGGCCGGAGCCGAGAGCTATCTTCTCCTCTTATAGACCGCGAATTCGAAGCGTATGCCGCTCTTGCAGTCTGTCAGGGTCTCCGAGCAGGACTCCTCCAGCCATACCGCCATGTCCACCGGAGGGAAGAACGCATCGGCGTCCTCAACCGTGACATGCACGCGTGTAAGATAGAGCCTGTCGGCCTTCTCTATCATCTGCGAGTACACCTTTCCACCGCCAATCACGAAACATTTCCCTTCCTGCTCCGCCGCGCAGCCGTCTCCGCCGGCAGTCAGAACCTTCTCCGCTTCATGCAGCGCCTCCCCGGGCGTCTGCACGCGCACGACCCCTTCCGGAAAATCCTTCCGGCTGTGGCTCAGGACTATGTTCGTGCGTCCCGGAAGCGGCCGCCCGAGCGATTCGAAGGTCGCCCTGCCCATGATTACGGGACAGCCCATGGTCACGCGCTTGAAATACTTCAGGTCTTCGCCGATATGCCACGGCATCTCTCCGCGCACCCCGATGGCCCCGTTGTCGGCAACAGCCGCTATCATGCAAACCGTCATACCGCTACAGGTGCTTTGATGGCCGGCCAGGGGTCGTAGCCCTCCAGCCTGAAATCCTCATACCTGAAATCGAACACGCTTTTCACATCGGGATTCAGGACCATCCTGGGCAACGGTCTGGGTTCCCTGGAAAGCTGCTCGCGGACCTGGTCGAAATGGTTGAGGTAGATGTGGGTATCACCCGTCGTATGAATGAACTCACCCGGCTTCAGGCCGCAGGTCTGTGCAATCATCATGGTCAGCAGGGCGTAGGAGGCGATGTTGAACGGCACTCCGAGAAAGGTGTCGGCGCTGCGCTGGTAGAGCTGGCAGGACAATCTCCCGTCAGCCACATAGAACTGGAACAGGCAGTGGCAGGGAGGCAGGGCCATCCTGTCAACCTCGCCGGGATTCCAGGCGGTGACTATCATCCTGCGCGAATCAGGGTTGTTGCGGACAAGGTCTATCACCTGCGAAAGCTGGTCAATCGTGCGCCCGTCGGGTGCGGGCCAGCTGCGCCACTGATGTCCGTAGACGGGACCGAGGTCGCCGTTCGCATCTGCCCATTCGTCCCAGATGGTGACATTGTGCTCCTGCAGCCAGCGCACGTTGGTATTGCCGCTTATGAACCACAGAAGCTCGTAGATTATCGACTTCAGATGCACCTTCTTGGTGGTCAGCAGAGGGAAGCCGTCCTCCAGGTCGAAGCGCATCTGGTGCCCGAAAATGCTTTTCGTGCCGACACCGGTCCGGTCATGCCCGACCGTGCCGCAGTCCATTATTTCCCGCAGAAGGTCCAGATACTGCTTCATGCCCGGCTGTCCTTTACGCCGAAGGCGAAGATGATGGCTTCATGGAAAGTCTTTCCGGGACGCAGCACCGTGCTCGGGTATTCCGGACGGTTCGGGCTGTCGGGGAAATGCTGGCATTCGAGGGCGACGGCGCAGCGGTCGTGATATATCCTTCCGCGCTTGCCGGCGGGGCATCCGTCTATCTTGTTGCCGGAGTATACCTGTATTCCGGGCTGGGTCGTATAGACCTTGAGCGTCCTTCCGCTCCGCTTCGACCAGAGCTCGGCCGCCTCCTGGAGCTGTCCAGGCATGTATCCGTCAATCACCCAGCATGCATCATAGCCGTTTCCGTACCTGAGTGCCGGGAAATCCTTCTTTATGTCGCGACCTATGGTCTTAGGGGTCAGGAAGTCCATGGGCGTTCCGGCGACCGGCTCGCTCTCTCCGAGCGGCACCAGCGTGGAATCGGTCGGCAGATATTCCGAGGCGTTGAGCCTGAGATAGTGGCGCAGCACGCTGCCTCCGCCGTCGAGGTTGAAATAGCAGTGGTTGGTAAGGTTGAGCACTGTCGGAGCATCGGTCTTCGCGGAGAAGGTCAGCCGCAGCTCGTTCTCCTCGCTCCACTCGTAGCGCGCGACCACCACCAGGTTTCCGGGATAGCCCATCTCCCCGTCGGCCGCCACATACTTGAATTCCACCCCTCCCTTGTGTTTGCGCGATTCCCAGACCTGGTTCTGGAAGCCCTGAGGGCCGCCATGCAGGTGGTTCGGACCGTTGTTCACAGGCAGCTCGTATTCCTTTCCGTCGAGGCTGAACCTTCCACGGGCGATTCTGTTCGCATAGCGTCCGGGGCATTTTCCGGCGCAGGGCTTGTCCGCAAAATAGCTTTCCGCCTTGCCGTAGCCCAGCACCACGTCAGCCAGCCTGCCGCTCCTGTCAGGTACGTTCACGGACACGATGGCCGCCCCGACGCTGCCTACGCTTACGGAAGCTCCGGAAGAATTGGTCATCGTGTACTTGTAGATGGGCCTGCCGTCTTCGGTCCTGCCCCAGAGTTTTCTGCTAATGGACATATCTCAATAGTTGTTGTATCCTGTCAGATTGTCGAAGAACGCGAGCACCTTCTCGAGCGGCGCGTCCTTGTATATAACGCGCTTTTCGCCGTCAAGAAGGTAGATCGAAGGAATCGCCCGCACGAAATACAGCCCTTCATTGTTTATCGCCTGCGCATAGTCGTAGGCGTTTATCCAGTTCTCCGGGTAAATCGGCGCGTATTCACGCCACTTGTCCACCTCCCCGTCGATGTAGATGTTCACTATCGCCAGCGAGCCGTCGGCGATAAGGTCGTCTACGTACGGTCTCGAGCCTATCTCGTCTATTATGCTCCGGCAGTAGTTGCAGCCGGGGTTGCTGAAGAAAAGCATGGTATAGTCAGCATCCACGGCATACAGGGTCGAGCTGCGCCCGGAGAGGTCCCTGAAGCCGAAGTCCGGAACCTTGGAGCCGTAAGGGTTGAGCAGGCATTTCGACAACTCGAACTCATAGCCGGCCCTGCGCAGGTCGTCGGTGAAACGCGACTTCGCCATGCCTTCCACGAAAGGCAGGTAGTAGTCTTCGCTGCGCAGCGGCGAATTGGGGTCATAGAGGTACTTCGAGACGAGTTCGGTCATGCGCAGGTAGACCAGCGATGAAGTGTCGGCGGCCTGTTTCCCTTCGATTTTGGAGAAAAGCCTGGCGACATTCTCCCGGGCAGTGTCCATGGGAAGGCTGTCGAGCAGCATTATGAACGCCGATATGTTCTTCTCCACCTCCTCGTCCGGCACACCAAGCACGTATGCGGAATCCGTCGGCCAGTCGCCTTCGAAGAAGGAATCCCAATAGTGTGCGGTCAGATATTCCTGCCTTTCAAGCATGTCGGTGATCATGCCCGGAGCTTCGGGCAGAGGAAACGGTCTGGTTTTGACCTCGGTCCGCTCATTCGTTCCGCCGCAAGCGACAGATAGCAGAACTACGGCTATGACTGCAAGAATTCTTTTCATTCCACTAAATGCAATGACTTGTAAAGTTAGCCAAAAATATGGTATTTTTGATGAAATTATCGACTGGCATGAAGTTCAGGCTCACGTTGTTGACGACCGCGCTGCTGACGGCTTTTCCGGCGGCGGCCCAGTTCTACACCCTCGGCAGCGAGCCGGCGTCCGTCAGATGGGAATATATCGAGACTCCGACCTACAGGCTCATCTATCCCGACGGGCTTGATTCCCTGGCCTGCGTCTACGCTGCCGAGCTCGAAAGGGCGGCGCTCCTGGTGGGCGGCAGCGCCGGATTCAGCCCCAACCAGAACTTCAGCAGACGGATGCCGGTGGTTCTCCATGCCCACACCGCATACTCCAACGGCATGGTAGGATGGACTCCCAGGCGCATCGAACTAATGACCATGCCCGACCCGGACGACCCAGACCCCACTCCCTGGGAGACCCAGCTCGCCATACACGAATCCCGCCACGCCTCGCAGATGCAATATTCGGCGGCCGGTCCGTTCAGAGGGTGGAGATACATCAGCGGCCAGCTTGCCTCGGGCGCGCTTGCGGCCATCTACTGCGGGCCTGCTTTCTTCGAGGGCGACGCCGTGGTGGCCGAAACCGCACTGAGCGCCGGAGGACGCGGCAGGACGGCGGATTTCCTCGAATATTTCCGCGTGAGCTTCGCCGCCGGCGACTTCCGCGACTACTGGCGCTGGAGATACGGTTCGCAGCGCCACTTCACCCCGGACTACTACCGCATAGGCTACATCACCGCCGCCGGTGTGCGCGCCCTTTACGACGCCCCCGACTTCACCGCACGCTACTTCAGGCGCATAGCGGATCATGGCGGTGTCGCCTTCAACAACTTCGGCAAGACCATTCGCGGGCTCTCCGGGAAAGGGCTGGACGGCGCCTTTACCGAAATCAGCGACAGCCTTGCGGCATTCTGGGCTTCGGACGAGGCGAGGAGAGCTCCCTTCATGCCTTCGCGGCAGCTGACCGATGCCGGCAGGAGGTACACCGAGCTCAACGGACTGACGCTCGCCGACGACCGGATCATTGCCGTCCGCAGCGGCATGACAATCCCCGACCAATTGGTCAGCGTAGGTGAGGAAGGCGATATCGACGTGCTCGGGAACTTCAGCTCAAGCAGCACCGGGCTGGAATATAGCGCGGTCACAGACAGGCTGTACTGGACCGAATACTCCCCCGACCCCCGCTGGGAGATGCGCTCATATTCGAATCTTGTCAGCATGGATTTGTCGGGACGCCGGCGGATGCTGAGCCGGGGACAACGCTATTTCCATCCGGCCGCAGCCGACAAGGAGGCTGTCATAGCCGTAAGCGAATACCCTGTCGGAGGAGGCAGCGCGACCGTGGTGCTGGATGCCCTCGACGGCGAACGTATCAAGGTATTCCGGGCACCTGACGGCCTGCAGGTTCTCGAAGCCTTATGGAACGGGGACGAGCTTTACACCACAGCCCTCTCCGAAGGGGGCTACGGAATATGGAGGCTTCCCGACTTCAAGTGCGTGCTCGGGCCGCAGCATGTCAAAATCAAGCAGCCGTGGGCGCTGGACGGGAAAATCATGTTCACCTCCGACCTCAGCGGCGTCAACGAACTCTATGCGTTCGACCCCACTGACGGCAGCCTGTGCCAGCTCAGCTCCACCCGCTTCGGAGCCGCGGACTTCACCCTCAGCGCAGATGCCGGCACATTATACTACACATCCCTGCTCCCCGAAGGCAGGGTGATATGCGGCACTCCCGTGGATTCGCTGATATGCCGTCCGGCGGATTCAGGCAGCCTGCCGGAATATCCTTTCGTCGGAGAACTGGCGGCCGGAGAAGCGCTGAAGCTTGAGGACGTGTCGGCCGACAGCTGCGAAATATCAGAGCCGCGGCCATATTCCAAGCTCGCACATCTGATACGGGTGCATTCCTGGCTTCCGCTCTACGTCGACTACGATGCCGTGAGCAGCCTCAGCCTTTCGTCCATCAGTTCTTCAGCGGGACTCGGAGCCACCGTCTTCTTCCAGAACGACCTCGGTGACGCATGGGGTTCGGCGGCCTACCGTGCGGCATACGGCACTTCGGGCGGATGGAGGCACAGCGGACATCTGAACTTCAACTGGTCGGGGTGGTATCCGGTAATCGAAGCGAAGCTGCATTTCAACGAAAGGGCCGCCATGAGCTACCGCGAACTTCCGGATGAAAACGGGAATCCCACCCTCCGCAGCACCGCATCCGCGCTTCCGCTGCTGACAGCCAGCCTCAACGTCTACGTGCCCCTTTCATTCTCGCGCGGGGGCTGGAACGCGGGAATCATCCCTCAAGTCAGCATCGCCGCGACCAACGACCACCACTACGACAGCGAAGGCCTTCCGCACTACCTCTCCAGGGCCACTGCCGCCCTGCGCGGCTATCTGACCGAGGCCGTGCCCGAATCGCGGATTTACCCCCGCTGGGGCTTCGGAGCCGAACTGGGCCTCAACGGCAGACCAGAAGTCCTGTCGTTGTTCTGCCCCAACTTCTACTCCTACCTCTACGGCTATGTTCCCGGCATCTGGCAGACCCACGGGCTGAAGCTGACCGCGATGTATGAAAAGCGTTTCGACACCGGCAGCTATTGCGAGGCTTTCGCGGTAACGGCCCCCAGAGGCTTCGACATGGGCTCCAGCACCGCCCTTTCAGCATATCCCGACAAGCTGAAGCTGACAGCCGACTATGCCATGCCGCTGCTTCCGCTCGACTGGTCGGGTCTCTGTCCGGTGGCCTACGTGAAGAACTTCGAACTCACCCTCCACGGCGACCTGAGCCTTGCCGGCGACTGGGCAGCGCCGTCTTCCGATTCCGGCGGAATCTCCACAGGCAGCCTCTACAGCATCGGGGCCGATTTCAGCGTCCGGCTCGGCAACCTTCTCTGGATCCCCTTCGACACCCGCATAGGCCTGTCCTGGAACTACAAGGGCGGCAGTCTCTTCGACTCCCTCCGGTCCGCCGGCTTCGAAAACTCCCGCCACAGCGTGAATCTGATTCTCAGCGTGGACCTGTAGGCATCCTGCAACCCTGTTGCAAACTTTCATGAAACACGGCGGTCGCAACAGAGTTGCGCGGCCGCAGGGCTAACTTTGCGTATGTCATAAAAACAAGGAATCATGGCAGAACACAATCATGGACATACGCACGGACACGGCGGAATGAAAGGCAGAATCATCCTCATAGCCGTTACGGCCCTGCTTCTCATAGCTGCAGTGCTGATTGAGAAATACTGCTCCCTCGCAATATGGCAGCTGCTTCTCGTATATCTGGTACCCTACCTTCTGATAGGCTGCGACACCCTCAAGGAAGCCGCCCGGGGCATCGTCAGGGGAGACATATTCAACGAACATTTCCTGATGTCCGTCGCCACCATAGGAGCCCTCTGCATAGGTTTCCTTCCCGGAGCCGAGACGGAGTTCCCGGAAGCCGTATTCGTGATGCTCTTCTTCCAGGTCGGCGAACTCTTCGAGAGCTACGCCGAAGGCAGGAGCCGCGAAAGCATCTCCCATCTGATGGACATACGCCCCGACACCGCCAACGTCGAGCGCGACGGGAAGCTTATCAGCGTTTCCCCCGAAGAGGTGAAGGTAGGCGAGACCATCGTCATACGTCCGGGCGAGAAAGTTCCTCTCGACGGCGTGGTAACAGAAGGCTCCAGCACGCTCAACACCCTGGCGCTTACCGGAGAAAGCCTGCCTCGCGACGTGGCGGAGGACGACGAAGTCATTTCCGGATGCATCAACATCAGCGGCGCCATCCGCGTGCGGACCACCAGAAGCTTCGGGCAGAGCACGGTATCCAAAATCATCGCCCTCGTCGAAAGCGCCGACGAAAAGAAATCCAGGAGCGAATCGTTCATCAGCAGATTCGCCCGCATATACACTCCAATAGTGGTCATCGCGGCGGTGCTGCTGGCATTCGTGCCTCCGATATTCGCCGAAGCCGGATTCTCCGGAGCCTTTCCGGTCTGGCTGCAGCGCGCGCTGATATTCCTCGTAGTCTCCTGCCCCTGCGCCCTCGTAATCAGCGTCCCGCTCACCTTCTTCGGAGGCATAGGCGGAGCTTCGCGCAAGGGCATACTCATCAAGGGCAGCGGCTACATGGACACCCTCGCCAAGGTCGGAACCGTGGTCTTCGACAAGACGGGAACGCTGACACGCGGGGAATTCGCTGTCGAGGCGGTGCATCCCGAGGACTTCAACGGGAACGAACTGCTGCACCTCGCGGCCCACGTGGAGCATTATTCCACCCACCCTATAGGAGAAGCCCTGCGCGCGGCTTTCCCGAACGAGGCAACCGACGGATGCAGAATCAGCGATGTCGAGGAAATCGCCGGCCACGGCATACGTGCGAAGGTCGAAGGCCGCAGCGTCTGCGTAGGAAACTCGAAGATGATGGACAGCATCGGCGCAAAGTGGCATGACTGCCACCGCCCGGGCACCATAATCCACGTCGCCGTGGACGGAAAATATGCCGGCCACATCGTAATCAACGACCGCATCAAGGACGACAGCGCCTCCGCAATCGCCGCCCTGAAGAAACTCGGAGTCAGGAACACGGTAATGCTTACCGGAGACCGGAAGGAAGTCGCACGCGACGTCGCGGAGAAGCTGGGAATCGACACTTTCCAGGCCGAACTGCTGCCGGCCGGCAAGGTTGAACATGTGGAGCGGCTGCTCGCCTCGAAACCGGAGGACAGGAGCCTCGCGTTCGTGGGCGACGGAATCAACGACGCCCCTGTGCTGAAACGAGCAGACGTGGGAATAGCCATGGGCGGGATGGGAAGCGATGCCGCCATCGAAGCCGCCGACGTGGTGCTGATGAATGACGAGCCCTCGAAAATCGCCACGGCGATAGCCGTTTCCCGCAGGACGATACGCATTGCCCGCCAGAACGTATGGTTCGCCATAGGCGTGAAGATGGCCGTGCTCGCTCTCGCGACGGTCGGGCTGGGAAGCATGTGGATGGCCGTGTTCGCCGACGTAGGAGTCACCGTGCTCGCCGTATTCAACGCCATGCGGGCCCTGCGTTGCTAATTATTAAAATTTATTATCTTTGCCAAGTTTAAAACCATAAACCTGACATCGATAAAAAGATGGGAAAAAAGACAAGTTCCTGGGCGCAGCTCTGGAGGACAGAAGACTGGCTCGCCGTATGGATAGGCTTCATAGTCATCGCATTGGGATGCATATCTGTATTGACCGGAGCCTTCGACTTCTCCGCGTTCAACTTCAAGACCTGGGGTTGGGGTGAGGCCGCTGCGGCCGATGTGACGCCATTGGGAGTGCAGATGAGCTCCCCTTCTTTCTGGACCAGGCTGCTGCTTACATTCGCAGTTCTCGGAATACTCTTCACCGCCGGGGCAAGGCTTCTCGGCGAAAAGGCGAAAAAATATTTCCCCGCCTTCGTAGGCGTGTTCGTCCTTGCGGTAATAGTCAGGCTCATCAGCGCCGAATTCACGCTCAACCGCTATCTGGAATGGGCTTTCTGGGCCCTTATCGTCGGACTGCTGGTGTCCAACACGGTCGGTGTGCCCAAATGGCTCAGGCCCGCAGTAAAGACCGAGTTCTACATCAAGACGGGTCTGGTGGTGATGGGCTTCTCCGTGCTGTTCTCCAACATCGCCAAGTTCGGCCTCTACGGACTCGGAATCTCCTGGATTGTCTGCCCCATCTGCATAATCTTCATGTGGTGGTTCGGAACCAAGGTGCTCAAAATCAAGAACAGGCCCCTTGTCATCACCCTCGCTTCGGCCACCAGCGTATGCGGAACGTCCGCAGCCATCGCCACCGGAGCCGCAGCCAACTGCAAGAAGACCGACCTCACAGTGGCAGTGTCAATCTCCATAATCTTCACGGTGATCATGATGGTGGCCATGCCTCCCATCATTGAAGCCGTAGGCATGTCCCCCATCATGGGTGGAGCGCTGATCGGAGGTACCGTGGACAGCACCGGCGCCGTAGTGGTGGCGGGAACCGCCCTCGGAGAGGAGGCCCAGACCGCAGCCGTGCTCGTGAAGTCAATCCAGAACATCCTGATAGGATTCGTCGCCTTCTTCGTGTCCCTGTTCTTCGCCACGCGCGTGGAACCCTCCGAGTCCGGCTCAATCGAGAAGGTCGGAGCGATTGAAATATGGAGGCGCTTCCCCAAGTTCATCCTCGGCTTCTTCGCCGCTTCGCTGATAGCCTCGTTCATCATCCAGCCCGTGTTCGGAGGAGACCAGGTCTCAGCCATCAACAAGGTTCTCGACCAGTACAAGAACTGGGCGTTCGTGCTTGCGTTCGTGAGCATAGGACTCGACACCAACTTCAAGGAAATCATAAGCCAGCTCCACGGCGGAAAGGTGGTATGGCTCTATATCGTAGGCCAGCTGTTCAACATAGTGCTGACCATGGCGATGGTATGGCTGCTGCTGTCCGGCGTGCTGTTCCCCGTTCCCACCCTTGACTAGCAAAAAGAAACATATTTCCGGCTGGGCGTTGTCGAGCATCGTAGTATGCGCGGCAGCGCTCGTGGCCGTTATATACATAATGGCCAACGGGCTCGGACTCCAGGAAGGCCTGGACTTCGGAGCCGGAGCCTACTATTACGCCGACATTCCCGATTTCGAGAAGTATCTGGCGTGGGATGCGTTCAAGACCTCGCTCCCCTATCTGCTCTATCTGTCCATATTCCTGATATGGGGGTTCTGCGTATATAAAATCTGGGTATGGGTGGACAAAAGGAAAAAGTAGTCTGCCGCAGCTGCGGAAAGGCTCACGAGATAGACTTCACCGGCAGCGTGGACGTATCGGCCAGCCCCGAACTCAAGCAGAAGGTCAAGAGCGGGGAGATGTTCCTGTGGACCTGTCCGGAATGCGGAAGCGCCAATCTGCTCGGCTTTCCCTTTCTCTACCACGACCCTGACGAGAAGCTCATGATTCTGCTCACCACGGCCTCCATACGTTCCGAAGGACTTCCCGACGGCTACACCGGACGCATCGTGCACAGCGTGGGCGAACTGATCGAGAAAATCAACATCTTCGACTCCGGACTCGACGACGTGGTCATCGAGATGTGCAAGTACGTGACCCGCCACGAGCTGGGGAAGGACGTTCCGCTGAAGTTCTTCAAGCTCGACGGCGCCGATTCAGAGATGACCTTCACCTATCCGGAGGACGGACAGATGCAGATGGTCGAAGTCGGTTTCAAGGTCTATGGGGACTGCGCGGGAATTGTGAACCGCAACCCCCTGATGAAGGAAGCCGCACAGGGCCTGGTGGCCGTGGACAGCGGGTGGCTTTCAAGATTCCTCGCCTGAGGCGTCATTCCAGTCTTCTGGCCCCGTCGGATATCACCACGTCATATACCTTGGGCTCATGGCCGAACCTTGACGCGAACTGCAGCTTCGCGGCGTCCACGAAGGCTTCGTAGAGTTCGTCCCTGACGAGGTTCACCGTACAGCCTCCGAAACCTCCGCCCATGACCCTGGAACCCGTCACGTCCATCTTTCTGGCGAGCCTGTTCAGGAAATCAAGCTCTTCGCAGCTGACCCCGTACAGGCGGCTCAGGCCGAAATGCGTCTGGTACATCATCTCGCCCACCGTCTCATAATCTCCCCTCTCCAGCGCATCGCACACATCGAGCACCCTCTGGACCTCCCCAATCACATATTCCGCGCGCAGGAAATCCTCTCCTGAAATCTCCCCTCTGACCTCTTCCAGCCACAGCCTTTTCGCGTCACTGAGGAACTCGGCTTCGGGATGCCTTGCGCGTATCGCCGCAGCGGCATTCTCGCAGGAGCGGCGCCTGTCGTTGTAGGCCGACGAGGCAAGCTCATGCTTCACGCACGAATCCAGCAGAACCAGCCTGTATCCTTCAGGCTTGAACGGATAGTATCTGTGCTCCAAAGTCTTGCAATTGAGAAGCATCAGACTCCCCTTCCTTCCGAAGCAGGAGGCGAACTGGTCCATAATCCCGCAGTTGACTCCGCAGTAGTTGTGCTCCGTCGACTGGCCGATGCGGGCGAGCTCGAACCTGTCGAAACCGTTGCCCATGAGTTCGTTGAGCGCAAACGCGAAACAGCTCTCCAATGCGGCTGAAGAAGAAAGACCGGCCCCGAGGGGGACGTCGCCCGCAAATGCGGCATCGAAACCTTCAACCCTTCCTCCCCTCTTGAGGGTTTCGCGGCATACTCCGAAAATATATCTCGCCCAAGCCCGCCCCGGCATATCCTCTTCGCCGAGGCCGAACTCGGAGGCTTCGCCGTAGTCAAGGGACCAGAGCCTGACCCTGTCCGTCCCGTTCAGCCTAATCCTCGCGGCGATGCCCTTGTCTATGGCTCCCGGAAAGACATATCCTCCGTTATAGTCGGTATGTTCACCTATCAGGTTGATGCGTCCCGGAGCGGCATAGAGGGCTCCTCCCTGACCGTAGCGTTCCGAGAATTCAGAATTGATTCTTTCAATCATGTCCATAATCATGCGGTTTTTGAATACGACCTTTGAATTTACCAAATAATCGGTATCCGTCAAAGCGGCGACAGCGATACTTCCAGAACTATAGGCAGGTGGTCGCTTATTCCTCCCTCGTAGCGCGGGCCCGTGAAGCAGCGCCGGGGCTTCATGCCGCCGAAAGCCTTGTCCGGAACCAGCAGGAGCGGACTGACGAACACCTTTTCGTCCACTTCCAGCGCGCCGAAGCTGAAATGGCCGTCTATCTTCTCCCAACGTCCGTTGTATTTGAGCGTTCCGGAGCCCTCGGAAGGCCACAATTCGTCATTGAAGTCTCCCACCGCAAGAACCCTCCGGCGACCGGCAGAACGCAGGGAATCGGCTATTCCGAGCATCCTTCCCATCGCCGCCTCGCGCCGGTCGGACTTTCCGCCTATCCTGGACGGATGATGGTTCACCAGAACCGTTATGCCTCCGAATTCCGCCACGACTATATCCCTGGTCGCCATCACGGCTCCCGAACTGTCGTAGACGTGCTTCGGATAGCTGTCGAGCAGCTCCAGGACGGACTTGCGATAGATGAGTCCGCAGTCTATTCCGCGATGGTCGGGAGACTCGAAATGCACGACCGAGTAGCCCAGCTTGCGGAGCAGGGTCGAGGACACCAGGCTGTGCAGCACGAAAGAGTTCTCTATTTCCGCGAAAGCGGCAATGTCGGGAAGGCGCCCGTACCCGTCGGCGATGAGCATCAGGGTCTTCGCCACGGCATCGCATTTGGCGTAGAAGCGTCCGCGCGTCCAGAATTGAGGGGCGGCTTCGGAGCGGTAGTCGAAGAAATTCTCCAGATTCCAGAACACGGCCAGCAGGGAATCCTGTCCGGCCGCAGGCACCGCCGCCAGCAGCAGTGCAAGAAGTCTTGTCATAGTTCGTCTCATGGGCGTGAATATAGCGAATTCTTTGTAAATTTGCCGTCCCTAAAAACAATACAAGATGTCTCTGAAATGTGGAATAGTAGGATTGCCCAATGTAGGCAAGTCTACGCTTTTCAACTGCATAAGTTCAGGAAAGGCCCAGAGCGCCAATTTCCCTTTCTGCACCATCGAACCCAACCTCGGTTCGACCAACGTGCCCGACAGAAGGCTGGACACCCTGTCCGAAATCTGCAAGCCGCAGAGGACGATTCCCGCCACCGTGGACATAGTCGACATAGCCGGACTCGTGAAAGGCGCAAGCCATGGCGAAGGCCTTGGAAACCAGTTCCTGGCGAACATACGCGAATGCGACGCGATACTCCATGTCCTGCGCTGTTTCGATGACGACAACGTGGTACATGTCGACGGTACGGTGGACCCTGTCAGGGACAAGGAAGTCGTTGACCTCGAACTGCAGATAAAGGACCTTGAAACCATAGAATCGAGGCTCGTGAAGGCCGACAAGGCCGGCAAGGCGGGGGACAAGGAGGCGAAAAAGCTGGCCGAGCTATTGTACCGCTACAAGGAGGCCCTTGAAAAGGGCAAGTCATGCCGGACCGTGATACCGGCAAATGAAGAGGAAGCCGCAATGGCAAGGGACCTCTTCCTGCTCACCAACAAGCCGGTAATGTACGTCTGCAATGTCGATGACGCCTCCGCCGCGAACGGAAACGCATACGTGGAAGCCGTAAGAAAGGCCGTGACCGACGAGAATGCCGAAATTCTCGTAATCTCGGCAAGGACGGAAGCCGAAATCGCCGAACTCGAGGACTATGACGACCGTGAGGCCTTCCTCGCCGAGATGGGGCTCGAAGAGTCCGGAGCTGTGCGTCTGATACAGGGAGCCTACCACCTTCTCGGGCTCCAGACCTTCTTCACGGCGGGAGCGGACGAATGCAGGGCATGGACTATCCATGTCGGCGACAAGGCTCCGAAAGCCGCAGGAGTGATACATTCCGACTTCGAGAAGGGATTCATACGTGCGGAAGTCATCAAATACGAAGATTTCGTCAAGTACAGGACGGAAGCCGCGGTCCGCGCCGCCGGAAAGATGGGCATCGAAGGCAAGGACTATGTGGTCCAGGACGGCGACATCATGCACTTCCTGTTCAACGTATAGAAGACCATGGGATACGAAGCATACGACAAATACGCCGCTCAGTACGACGCCTGGTTCATAAAGAACGGAAACGTACTGGAAACCGAAGCCACGCTCGTGGCCAGGACGCTGAAGGACGCTGGAAAGGTGCTGTCGATAGGATGCGGCAGCGGACTGTTCGAGATGCTCCTGAAGAAACACTGGGGCATAATGGTCACCGACGGGATAGAACCTTCGGTCAGCATGGCTGAAATAGCCCGCAAGCGCGGAATGGACATAACCATAGGCACGGCCGAGGAGGTCGGCGCACACGAGCTGGACGGACAGTACGACACCCTGCTCTTCAACGGCTGCCCCTGCTATATCAACGACCTCGGGAAGGCGTTTGCCAACACTTCCAGATTCCTCAGGAAAGGAGGCAGGGCGATAGTCATAGACATTCCCAAGGAAAGTTCCTACGCGCTTCTCTACAACCTCGCGAAGGCCCTCGGAACCTGGGACCATCCAATGCTGCACGGAGTCTGCCCTCCCAACCCCTACCCCATAGAATTCGTTTCCATGGCCAACTGGAGAACCACGGCCGAGAAGCTGGAATACCTGGAAAAGGCGGGATATTCGGATTTCTCGTTCATGCAGACTCTCACGCGCGTTCCGCTCCATACCGACACTTCCGTCGAAGAACCCTCCGAGGGCTGCGACAGGGGAAGCTACGTGGCAATAACGGCGACCCTGACAAGATAACTTGCCGGACACGATACGAAAAAAGGCGGCCTGGAAAGGTCGCCTTTTTTCGGAACCGGGCCTGTCCTAGAAGAACCTGGCCCTGTTGTCCACTACATCATCGTAGTCAGCCATTACCGAAAGTATGAGCTGGGATGAATACTGGGCTTTCTGCGCAGCAAGGTTCCTTGCGTCATCCTCGGTATAGAAAGAGCCTGTCTGCCTGTTGGAAACGTTCAGCACATACACTCCCATGGTTCCGGCAACGGGGCCGCAGAGAGTTCCTTCGGGAGCCGACTGGGCGGCGCCGAGAAGTGCAGGGTCGGTGCTGGTGGAAGCGAGCGAAAGACCTTCGCTGCGCTCAACCTCCACTCCGAGAACCTTGGCGGCATCCTCGATGCTTGTGATTCCTTCGAGCTTGCCCTTCACCTCGGCGAGAGTCTTCTCCTGGAGCTTCTGGGTATAGAGCCTCTGCTCAATCATCGAAGCCACGTCGGATACAGGAGCATAACCCTCCTTGTTGATCTTCTTCACTGTTGCGATGAAGAAATAGTTGTTGTTGACGGTTATGATTTCGGAAGCCTTTCCGGCCTTGGCGTCGAAAGCCCACCTTGTCACTTCCTTGGCGTTGTCAATGGCGCCGTAGCTTGAAGTGGCCTCGGTGATGGTGAGGGAATGAGAGTATACCTTGGTGGAATCCACAGCCTTCCTGTAGCCGTCGTAAGATCCTCCGGCAAGGGTTGAGAAGGTGTTGGCCTGCGCATAATACTCATTGAAGGTGTCCCTGCCGGCTATGGCGGTCTTCTCAAGCAGCGCCACCTGCTTCTTGAGCACGGGCCTGGTCCTTTCGGTGACGAGCACAACATGGCTGCCGTACTGCGTGTTGAGCACGAAGGGACGGTCCACGCGGGCCTCTATTACCGACTCGAAGCCGGGAATCATATAGCTCTGGGTCATCCAGCCTATGCTTCCGAGCTCTCCGTCGGCGGCGCTGGACTGGTCAGCAGAATAGATGGCGGCGAGATTTGAGAAGTTACCTCCCCTGTTGAGCACGCCCACAAGGCTGTCGGCCACATGCTCGGCTCCCTCACCCTGAATGAGGATGTGCTTTACGAACACTGAGTCGGGAAGCATCTTGCTGTCGAGCTCGCGGGCTGCGATGAATGTGTCACCGGACTTGATTATGGGGGTGATGTCCTCTCCGTCCTCGAAGATATACCTGTTGATGTCCCTGTTCACGGTGTTGAGGTCACCGGCCTTGTACCAGTACTCGGAAAGGGGCTCGTCGGAATTCCTGAGGAGGAAGGCCCTCATGTTGTCGGTGGTCTTGAACTCCTCGTAGGCCGCATCCATCTCGTCGCTGGTGGCGAGCACGTCAGCCTCCGAAGGCTCCACCTCATATACCACATACTCTATCTCGCGGCTTGCGCGCTGCTTGAAGAATTCCTTGTGGCTGTCGTAATAGCTCTTTATCTCGGCATCGCTGACGGTAACGCTGCTGTCCCTGACTACGGGATACATTGTCAGGCAGTAGTCCACGTCTGCCGTGGTGTTGTTGAAGTTGAGATCCTCGGCGAGCTGGAGGGCGTTCTCATAGTTTCCGGCGGAGAACAGCGCATTGTACTTCTGGTAGTACTGCTGCGTGTTGATGCCGTTCTGCAGGAAATTCCAGTAGAGCCTCAGGCGGCCGCTCTGGTCCTGGTTGACATTCGCGATGAATGCGTTCAGATTGTCGAGCGAGAAATTGCCGGACTCGTCAAGGAATACGGGATTCTGCGACATTACAGGAGAAATGTTCTCGCCTGAGACGAGGTCCACCAGCTCGGCCTCCCCCACCTGGATACCCGCGCTCTGGGCGTTGGGGATGAACATGTACTTGTCCACCAGCTCCTGCCATGCGGAATTCCTTATCTGCTCCTGCATCTGTTCGCTCTGCGCTGAAGAACCTGTCAGAAGTTCGTTTACGGCCGTGTATTTGTCGATTTCAGACTGGAACTCGTTGTAGGAAATCCTCTTGCCGTCTATTTTTCCGACATCGTACTTTGAAGACATCGAATTCAGGGCGGACTCCAGGGTTCCGGGGTCGATAATGAACGAAAGGAGGGCCAACGCGATTATCACGGATATCACGATACCGAACTTTACGCGTATTTTCTCAAGTAACGCCATATTGTCTTTAAAATTTTAAAATTTCAAACAAGACTGCGAATTTAACTATTTTTTCGGAAAAGGCCCAATAAAATTCACAGAATCAATGATTACCGCAGTGGTATCCTGAACCGTCACCACATATCCGTCGAAAGGATTGAAAAGCTTTGCGTTGCGCATGTGGTCGTCGGAACGCATTCCGTAGCCCTGGGCGAAGCCGTCCGGAGAATACATCTTGACATAGCAGTCCGTATAGACCTCCTCCTTGGTCTGGTCCCAATATAGCGTGTCGGTCTCCATCGTCTCCTGTTTGATGACGTTGTGGAGTATCACGTTGCCGAAGGCCTCCCAGACCTCATCCTCCTTGTCGGAAGAGGCCTTGGGGACTATGTGCCTCGCGTTGTCGGCTATTATGACCGACTCCAGAAGGCCGTCTTCGGTATAGGCGAACACAGATATGCCCCGGGGGAATTCGTCCCTGCTTTCATCCTCAGCGTCATAATGCTCCATGACCGGAGCCTCAAGGCGCATCTCCACGGAACCGTTCTTGGTCTGCACGGCGAACATGTCGTCTATGACCTGCATCGGCGTGCTCGACAGATCCAGTTTCTCGGCCTCCCCTATTCCACGGTCGCAAGAAAGCAGAATACTGGCAATCACGAAAGTGACTGCCAGTATCCCTGAATTATTTCGAATTCCGTTCAAATCCTACTTGTTGGTGCGGACTGTGGTGTTGGCCCTCATACCGTTGCAGATTACGGTGTATGACTGGCCGTCGGTCAGGTCGTACATGAAGGCCTCGGCAGCCTCGGGGAAGTATACGCTGTACTGTCCGATGTACCTGTCAGCCTCCTCTGCAAGCGAAGGATCGGCCTGCTTCGCCTTGTACATATAGTCGCAGGCAACCCAGTAGGGAGCGCGCTTGGAGATTTCGTCGGTACCGCATACTGAAGCGCCCCAGATGTTGCCGATGAGGAAGTAGGCCTTTCCCTTGAGTTCCTCGGAAGTCTCGGCAGCAATGTTGGCAGCCTCGAAAGCACGTGCGTTCTGGCCGTTCTTGAAGCAGAATACGGCAAGCTCGTACTCCCACTCGGCGTCGGTGGCAGCGTCTGAATCCTCAGCGGCGATGGCGGTCTCCATATAGCGTACGGCCTCCTCGATATTGCCCCTGTCGCCATGGAGCTTGAAGAGGTAATATGCTGAATTTGCGGAAGGATCGAGGTTGTTCATGGTGGTCACGGCCCTCAGGTAGAGGTCGTTGTCGGTGCAGCCCTCGGTGAGGGTCATCGTGGACACGATGCTGGAGGCGAGTTCGAGATTGTTGGGATCCGCGTCAAGCCTGGGGGTATAGAGTTCGATAAGGTTGTCGCAGCTGGCCACCTTGCTTCCGGCGAAGAGGCTTCCCATATCGGTCTTCACGTTCTCGTTGAGCTCCTTCTCCGCATCATTTTCGGCAGGGATGTTTTCTATGAGGTCGGCGTTCCTCTGATATACGGAGATGACGGTCTCGGCGTCGATAGAACCTTCCTGATAGAGGTTGATGGCAGCCTGGAGATCGAACAGGAGCAGGTTGGGCCTGGTGTTCTCCTTGTTGGAGAGGATGATTTCCTCAAAGCCGTCGAACTGCTTGCGGAAGTCGTCCTTCACGAAGTTGGCGATATCGATTCCCTTGTTGTTGCGCGCGGTCACGGCATATTTGGGATAGTATTCGGCCCTTGTGTCATGCAGGGTGAGAAGGGTGTCGATGAGAGCATTCCTGTACTCAGGGTTGTTCTGGTTCTGGTTTATCAGCCTGCGCACGAGGGAAGCGCCCTCGATGAGCATGTTCTGGCTGGCTGTGGCAGGGCAGAGCTCGTAGGCCTTCCTCCAGTTGGGAGTGGCCTCCTCGTAAGCCTTCTGCTTGTAGTACTCCTTGTAGTAGGAGAGATACTTGATGCATTCTGCGCTGTCAGGACCCCATTTTCCCTGGGCGAACACATCAGAACTGCCGATCATCACAGCGGCGAGCGTTACAATTACTAGGGTTAATTTTCTCATATTTTAAAAAATGGTTATTGATTATTCATACTGAGGCTTCTGGAACCAGATGTCAAATATATTAATTCCTATTGAAAAATTGATATACCTTTCCCTTGTAAGATTTCCGGTAAGCGAAGCGCGCTGCCCAAGCTCCATGCCCACCGTCAGTCCGTTGTACCACCGGAACACGGGTAAAGTGGCTCCCAAAGTGATTCCCATCGAGGCTATGTCGTGTCCGCTCAAGGCATAGTATTCCTTCTTGTAATAGGCTCCGGCACGGTATGCCACGCGGTTCATGTAATACCTGATGTCAGTCAGATTGGGGATGTATTCGAAACCGAGCCTGTATGCCTCCGTGGTGGAAGTGCTGAAAGGTATGGAAGACAGGTTGTAGCCGCTGATGTTCTCCATTCCAGAATTTCTCCAGTCGGAACGCGTATAGTTGAATTCCACGAGCCATTTGTTTGCCTTCTTCAGCGATATTCCGACCCCTATCTCACCGGCAAGTGCGGCATGTTTAGTTATTCCGAGGGTGTCATTCCTGTAGGAGAGGGTGTCCGTGGTGACGGAACCCACCGACATTCTGCCATTCTCGTAATATCCGCGCAGCTTGGCTCCGGTCGTGTAGGTGGCTCCGACCACCATGCTGACATCATCTCCGAAAGGCTGCTCGTACTGCAGTCCGAACCTGCCTCCTATTCCATTGAGCTGCAATACGTTCTTGTTGGATATCGAACTATATGAGGAGTCAGAGAAACTTGTGGTGAAGCTCTTTGTGATGTTTCCGAAATAATAGTCCAATTCGGCTCCCAGAGAAATCCTCTTGAGGAAGGTGACTCCTGCTGCAGCGAACAGCTTGTACATGCTTCCTATTCCGTCTGCCGAATAGAATATGTCTCCCGCAGTTCCGACAAGATCCGGATCGGTGTACCTGCCTCCGAATTCGAATCCTGTATTGCTATAGGGGACTATTCCCAGCATCATCGCGGAAGCCCTCTGAATGGGGAAGGAAATCACCACGTCGTTGACGTTCACCACATTGTTGGCCGAAAGGGCATCACCCTGGCGGAAAATCTTGTTGTTGACGTTCATCGAGAAGCTGGCCATGAACGAAAGGGAATCCCTTGCGGTGACTGCGGCCGGGTTCATGATGTTCAGATATCTGTTGTTCCTTCCGGCTATTCCCACTCCACCCATGGACTTGTTGTAGGCCGAACCTTGTACTGCAAGGTCTCCGACTCCGAATATGGAATAAGGTGAATAACCGCCGTAAGCCTCCTGCGCGGAGGCAATACTGATGCTGCCGAGCAGCAATATTATGGAAACTAAGACTTTACTCGATATTCTTCTTGACATATTCGTCAGTTATCAGGGCAAGGCCCATCAGTTCAAGATTACAAACCACAAAGATGGAGTTTTTCATCTTCTTGGCAAAATAAATGGCGTCACCGCCGGTAAATATCACGATATTTTCCGGTTTTTGACGAATGTAGCCCTCCGTTTCAAACATTATGCCTAAAATCACTCCGCTTTCTATCGAAGCGGCGAGCGAATTTCCTTCGGGAAGAACCTTTTCCGGAGTGTCCACGAGCGGCAGCGCCTTGGAATAGCGGTTCAGGGACTTGAACCTGGTACGGCAGCCAGGAGATATGTTCCCACCCATATACCTTCCGTCGGAATTAAGGAAATCGACGGTAAGAGTCGTTCCGAAGTCGAATACCGTGCATGGCTTGTCCTTGAAAAGGAACCTCGCCGCTATCAGGCCTGCGGCCCTGTCATACGAAAGATATTCGGGGAAGTCGTATTTCAGCAGATATCCGGTATGCGCCCTGTCGAGTATTATCAGATGGCTGCATTCCTTCCTCAACGCTGCCTGGTCACTTTCGGATATTTCGTATACCGACGCTATGGTGAGCACTTCGGGCTTCTCCTTCTCGGTTATGGAAAGCAGATAGTCCAGCATCTTCTCACCCTGATAGCGGAAAGTCTTGCCGAGAGTCATCCCGTCCGTCCATGCCGCCTTCAGGGCCGTATTGCCGGTCAATACCAGAAGATTTGCCATCCGTCCAAAAGTTACAAGCCTACAAAGTTATAAAATATTTACTTCAATTTGCCCAATATCCCGTATGCCTGTTTCAACGAAAGCACATTTCTGCTCAATATCTTGAGTTTGGTCTCGTTCTGCTTCAGCTCTATGATGCCCTGGTTCGCCGCAATCTTCTCCATTACGGAAGCGAAAGCCCGGGACTTATAATAGGGGGACATGGGATTGGAGACGAAGAAGGCTATCAGAAGTCCGTTCTTCACTATTATCTTCTCGAATCCTATTACGGCCCCGGCGTTCCTTATCTTCACCACGTAGAAAAGATTCTCCAGTTCCTCCGGAAGCTTGCCGAACCTGTCCGCCATACGCTTCGCGTAATTGTCTATTTCCTTGTCGGAATTCATCGAGTCGATTGCACGGTAGATACGTATCTTCTCCGCCGTTATATCTATGTAGTCATCCGGTATGAACGCCGGCTGGTCAGTCTCCACGGTGCATTCGGAAACATATCTACCCCTGTCGTTCCTCGGGGCGGAACCAGTCTCTACTCCCAGCTCCTCCATGGCCTCCGAAAGTATCTTCTGATAAGTCTCGAATCCCATTTCGGTTATGAAGCCGCTCTGCTCCGCACCGAGCAGGTTTCCGGCTCCGCGTATATCGAGGTCCTGCATGGCTATGTTGAAGCCGCTTCCGAGATCGGAGAATTCCTCTATGGCCTTGAGCCTCCTGCGCGCGTCGTCGGTTATGCTGGCGAGCGGAGGCACTATCAGATAGCAGAAAGCCTTCTTGTTGGAGCGGCCCACCCTTCCGCGCAGCTGGTGCAGGTCGCTAAGGCCGAAATTCTGCGCCTGGTTGATTATCATGGTGTTGGCGTTGGGTATATCCAGACCGTTCTCTATGAGGGTGGTGCACAGCATCATGTCGTAGTCTCCCCGCATGAAGTCCAGCATTATGTTCTCCAGCTTCCTGGACTCCATCTTCCCGTGTGCGACGCATATCTTCATGTCAGGTACAAGCCTGTGCAATATCTCGTATATGGAATCCAGCTCCTCGACCCGGTTGTGGAGGAAGAAGAGCTGCCCGCCCCGGTTGAGCTCATAGTTTATTATGCCCTTTATCTCCTTTTCGTCGAAAAGGATGATCTCGGTCTGCACCGGAATGCGGTTGGGCGGGGGAGTGTTTATTATGCTGAGGTCTCGGGCGCCGAGCAGGGAGAACTGCAGGGTCCTGGGTATGGGGGTCGCGGTAAGCGTGAGGGTGTCCACCGAGGCCTTGAGCTCCCTTAGCTTCTCCTTTGCCGAAACTCCGAACTTCTGCTCCTCGTCTATTATCAGGAGCCCGAGGTCCTTGAATTCGAAATCCTTGCTTAAAATCTTGTGGGTTCCTATGAGTATGTCTATCTCCCCTCTTTTCAACCTCTGCTTTATCTGGCCTATTTCCTTTACCGTGCGCAGGCGGCTCACGTATTCCACATTGCACGGAAGATTCTGAAGACGCTGCCTGAAAGTGTTGAAATGCTGGAGAGCGAGTATGGTCGTGGGGACGAGAACCGCCACCTGCTTGCTGTCGGCGACGGCCTTGAATGCGGCTCTCACGGCTATCTCAGTCTTTCCGAATCCCACGTCGCCGCAGACAAGACGGTCCATGGGGCAGTCGTCCTCCATGTCGCGCTTGACCGAAGCGGTTGCGCTTTCCTGGTCCGGAGTGTCCTCATACATGAAAGAAGATTCAAGTTCCTCCTGGAGGAAAGTGTCGGCGGAAAAAGCGAAGCCTTTGGAAGCCTTGCGCTTGGCATACAGCTGTATGAGTTCCTTGGCTATGTCCTTGACCCGGGACTTGGCGTTGCTTTTCAGGGTGCTCCAGCTCTTCGACCCGAGCTTGTTGATTCTTGGGGTCTCTCCGTCCCTGGAGCGGAAGCGGGATATCTTGTTCAGCGCATGAACCGAAACGAACACCACGTCCCCGTCCTTGTAGGTTATCTTCACGACTTCATGGACCCTGCCCTTGTCGTCCCTCATCCTCACAAGCCCGCCGAATATGCCCACTCCGTGGTCGATATGCACCACATAGTCACCTATATTGAAAGAATTGAGGTCGTTTATGGTAAGTTGTTCGCTCTTTTCGACCGAGCGGCGTATGCTGACTCTCTGGAAACGGTCGAATATCTCGTGGTCGGAATAGCAGCATACCCTGTCTTCGGAATCCACGAAGCCCTGATGTATGGTCTTTCCCGAAACGAACTCGGGAATCAGGCCTCCGTTCTGCGAAAGTATGGACTTTATCCTTTCAATCTGAGAAGCCTTGTCTCCGTAGATGCAGACTTTGTAGCCGTTTTCCATCCTTGAACGTATGTCGGCTGTCAGCAGTTCGAAATTCTTGTTGAACGAAGGCTGGGGGGATATGCTGAACTTGATTTCCTCTTCCGTCTGCACCGATAGGGGAGTGTCGATGAATATCTCCCTGAACTTTTCGGCATCCCGGAAGAACCCCTTCTCCTTGTACATGTCGGAAGAATCAAGCCAGAGCACCGACGATTCCGGAAGTAGCTCCAATATGCCGGACATTTCACCGTCGCCGGAGGACATAAGGTCGGAAACCACTTCCATCTCCTTCTCCTCCGAAACCGAAAGCTGGGTGTTGCAGTCGAAAATGTTTATCTTCTCCACTTCGTTGCCCCAGAATGATATGCGGTAGGGGTAGTTCCACGAATAGGAGAATATGTCCACTATGGAGCCTCTTATGGCATACTGCCCCGGAGCCGAAACGAAATCCACCCTTTCGAAACCGTTCTTCGAAAGCATCTCCACTATCCTTTCATGGGATATTTCGTCCCCTTCCGCTATCTTCAATATGGATTCCTTTATGGATTTCTCCGCCGGCACATGCTCCTCAAGGGCCTCCGGATAGGACACTATTATCTTCAGTTCTTCTTCATTGAACGAAAGAACGCTTCCTATTGCCGCCGTACGCTGGACGGCAAGCGAAGACTTGTAGTTGCTCCTTTCGACGTTCTTCCCTGATTCAGGCAGGAAGAAAACCCTGTCGCCTTCCACTAGATTATAGAGGTCGGAGGTGCAGTACTCGGCGCTTTCCCTGTCGGGAAGCACCACCAGATGCAGCCCTTTGCGCGCCACCTGACTCAACACGAACCATCTGGCGGACAGAAAAAGCCCCTTGCAGTATATTCTGCGCGACGATCCGGACAACTTTTCCTCCAGATTGCCGCAGGTAACTGAACTTATCAACATCCAAGCTTTTTTTATGTTAAAATACTGTTGAAAACATGTTGAAACAAGCGCTTCCGGATGTGGAAAAAATATTCCGGCACATTTTCAACAGATGCTTCTACAATGAACCAACAATCTTTTCAACTTTGTCAATTATCTTCAATAAGTTGATAACCAGCGCATTGAAATATTTATCAACATTTCAACAAGCATATAATAAATAACAACTTATAAAAATAAAAGAGTTATATTTGTAAACTGATTGTCGAAGCGCGTATGACAGACTTCAATCCTCATAATACAAACGAGGGCAAAGATAAGGATTTGGACGGAATAATCCGGCCGCGTGAACTCGAAGATTTCACAGGCCAGAGAGAAATAGTGTCCAATCTGAAAATATATGTGCAGGCTGCCAAGATGCGCGGAGAGGCCCTGGACCACACGCTTTTCCACGGGCCTCCGGGATTGGGTAAGACGACTCTCGCCCACATCATTGCCAATGAGATGGGCGTGAACATCAAGATAACTTCGGGCCCCGTGCTGGACAGGCCCGGCGACCTTGCCGGACTGCTCACTTCGCTGGAGACAGGTGACGTGCTGTTCATCGACGAGATACACCGTCTTTCGCCCGAGGTGGAGGAGTACCTGTACTCCGCTATGGAGGACTACGTGATAGACATCATGATAGACAAGGGGCCTGGAGCCAGGTCGGTGAGAATCGCCCTGAACCCTTTCACCCTTGTGGGGGCTACCACCAGGTCCGGTCTGCTTACTGCGCCCCTCAGGGCCAGGTTCGGCATCAACTGCGCGCTTGAATACTATGATACCGGTGACCTTGTGCGCATAGTGAGACGCAGCGCCGGGATTCTGGACGTAGGGATAGAGGACGAGGCCGCCCGCGAGATAGCCATGCGGAGCCGGGGCACCCCCCGAATCGCGAACTCCCTGCTTAAGAGGGTCAGGGACTTCGCCCAGGTCAAGGGTGACGGACATATCGACCTGAAGATTGCGAAATATGCGCTCGACAAGCTCAAGATAGACACAAGGGGGCTTGATTCGATAGACAACAAGATATTGAGGACAATAATCAGCACCTTCAAGGGCGGACCCGTCGGAGCCAACACCATCGCCACCGCGATAGGGGAGGACCAGGGCACATACGAGGAGGTTTACGAACCCTTCCTGATAAAGGAAGGCTTCATAGTTCGGACGCAGAGAGGCAGGATAGCCACAGACCTGTCCTATAGCCATCTCGGACTTGAGCATGCGTCCGCAGCTGCAGGAGAAGCGACACTATTTTAAAAACAGATAACAATATTGCAATGTCTGACAAGTTAATTTCAAAAATCCCGGAAGGACCGCTTGAGAACAAATGGACCAAGCGCAAGGCGGAAATCCATCTCGTGAGTCCCAACAACAAGAGAAAGCTTGAAATCATTGTAGTGGGTACAGGTCTCGGAGGCGCATCCGCAGCTGCATCACTCGGTGAACTCGGCTACAACGTCAAAATCTTCTGCATCAGCGATTCCCCTCGCCGTGCTCACTCCATTGCAGCCCAGGGAGGTATCAATGCCGCGAAGAACTACCAGAACGACAACGACTCCGTCTACCGTCTGTTCTACGACACCATCAAGGGAGGAGACTACCGCGCGCGCGAAGCCAACGTCTACCGTCTGGCCGAGGTGAGCGCCGCCATCATCGACCAGTGTGTCGCCCAGGGAATTCCCTTCGCCCGTGAATACGGCGGATATCTGGCGAACCGCTCGTTCGGAGGAGTCCAGGTCAGCCGTACTTTCTACGCCCGCGGTCAAACCGGACAGCAGCTCCTTCTCGGCGCATACGCCGCGCTCAACAAGGAGATAGCGAACGGAACCGTGAAGTCCTATCCCCGCCATGAAATGCTCGATCTCGTGATCGTCAACGGTCAGGCGAAGGGTATCATCACCCGCAATCTTGTCACCGGACAGCTCGAGAGGTTCGGAGCCCACGCCGTGGTCATCGCCACCGGAGGCTATGGAAATACCTATTTCCTGTCCACCAACGCCATGAACAGCAACGGTTCTGCCGCTCTGCAGTGCTACAAGAAGGGAGCGTATTTCGCAAATCCCTGCTTCGCCCAGATTCACCCCACCTGTATTCCCGTTCACGGAGAGCAGCAGTGCAAGCTCACCCTTATGAGCGAGTCCCTGCGTAACGACGGACGCATCTGGGTGCCCAAGAAGAAAGAGGACGTGGAGAAGCTTCGCAAGCATCAGATAAAGGCTTCGCAGATTCCCGAAGAGGACCGCGACTACTATCTCGAGCGCCGCTATCCCGCATTCGGTAACCTCGTGCCCCGTGATGTGGCTTCACGTGCCGCCAAGGAGCGCTGCGACGCCGGCTTCGGCGTGAACGAGACAGGAAAGGCCGTATTCCTCGACTTCGCCGATGCAATCAACCGCCTCGGGCACAAGAGGGTGGCGGAGCGTTACGGCAACCTTTTCGACATGTACGAGAAGATTACCGCCTCATCCCCCTGGAAGGAGCCTATGATGATTTATCCTGCAATCCACTATACCATGGGAGGTATCTGGGTTGACTACGACCTCCAGACCACCATCCCCGGTCTGTATGCAATAGGCGAGGCCAACTTCTCCGACCACGGCGGAAACCGTCTCGGCGCTTCAGCCCTCATGCAGGGTCTGGCTGACGGATATTTCATCCTGCCCATCACCATCGGCGACTACCTCTCGAAGAAGTTCGCGGAGCCCAAGACCGATGTCAACACCAAGGAGTTCAACGAGGCCGAGAAGGCCGTTCAGGCACGCATAGACAGACTCTTCGCAATCAACGGAACCAAGACCGTGGATTCCATCCACAAGCAGCTCGGACACATCATGTGGGAGTATGTGGGAATGGCCCGTGAGGAAGCCGGTCTGAAGAAGGCAATCAAGGAGATACAGGCTCTCAAGGAGGATTTCTACAAGAACGTAAAGGTTCCCGGAACCCAGTATGAGTTCAACCAGGAGCTCGAGAAGGCCCTGAGGCTTGAGGATTTCTTCGAGATAGGAGAGCTGATGGCCCGCGACGCCCTGCACCGCGAGGAATCCTGCGGAGGACATTTCCGTGTGGAGAGCCAGACCGAGGAAGGCGAGGCGAAGCGTGACGACGAGCACTTCATGTATGTCGCAGCCTGGGAGTACAAGGGGGAAGGCAAGGAGCCTGAACTCCACAAGGAGCCTCTCAAGTATGAGTTTATAAAGGTTGCCACCAGAAATTACAAAGACTAAGTCCGATGGAATTCAATTTGAAAATATGGCGTCAGAAGAACGCCAAGGCCAAGGGCCATTTTGAAACCTATCATATTTCCGGAATAGAGGAGGACGCGTCCTTCCTGGAGATGCTCGATATTCTCAACGAACAGCTGATCCGCGAAGGCTGCGACCCTGTTGCCGTGGACCGCGGATGCGAAAGCAGCGGCCCGGTGTCTTTCGATCATGATTGCCGCGAGGGTATCTGCGGAGCCTGCTCACTCTATATCGACGGACGTGCTCATGGTCCCGACGACCATGTGACCACCTGCCAGCTTTTCATGAGGCATTTCAAGGACGGAGCTACGATTACCGTGGAGCCTTGGAGGAGCGCAGCTTTCCCCGTAATCAAGGACCTCGTGGTGGACCGCAGGGCTTTCGACAAGATTCTGCAGGCCGGAGGATTCATTTCAGTCCGTACCGGTTCCGCGCAGGACGCCAACAACATACTCATACCTCACGACAAGGCTGAGGAAAGCATGGATGCGGCTGCATGCGTTGGTTGCGGTGCATGCGTTGCAACCTGCAAGAACGGCTCTGCAATGCTCTTCGTGGCCGCCAGGGTAAGTTCGCTCGCTCTGCTTCCCCAGGGCCGTCCTGAGGCCGCAAAGAGGGCACGTGCGATGGTTGCAAAGATGGACGAGCTCGGTTTCGGCAACTGCACCAATACCCGCGCGTGCGAGCTGGAGTGCCCTAAGGGCATCACCGTAGCCCACATCGCCCGTCTGAACCGCGAATTCCTCAAGGCCAAGTTCTCGGAGTAATTCGTTTTACAGCATAATTGAAGGCGGACTCTTTCGGGTTCGCCTTCTTTTTTCATACTCTTGGCTTCTCCGAGATACGGATGATCAATGAAATCATGTAGATGATCATCCCGTATATGGTCGGAATCAGCGTAACCTTGAATCCTCCGCACAATACTGCGGTGCTTATTTCACCGACTTGCTGAACAGCGTCAAGCATCTGAATTACGCCGAGCATGCTGGAGAATATTCCGAATGCAAGGGCGCACGCGCCGGTTTCCTTGACCCAGCGCGGAGCTTTCCATGCGGCGAAGAACATTGCTACCAGGATGACCGTGAGTATGGCCATGAAAACGGGGCCGCCCTCAATGAAAAATTTGAACATAGATCAGAAGATTTTGGTTTGACTTGTGTCAGGCAAGGTATATATCTTTTTCCTTACAGGCAATGTAGAATCCCCATTCTCATATCCGAAACCCCTCTTACGTACTTTTGCGCAGCCGAATACTGAGGATATTGACTAATTTTACGACATGAGAAAGCTAATCATGGCGGTGTACTGGGTCGCCGCGCTGTTCATGATATCATCCGTGGTAAAAAGTCTCGGCTACACTTTCGTCGAGTCGCTGTTCATGGCGAGTTTCTTTCTTCCTGGAATGTTCCTTGCCCTGTATCTTCACCATAGGATGAGACTTGACGCGTCCCGGGTGCCGTTGGATATGGTATATGTCGGCCTGGCAGTCATTGTGCTTGAGATTCTACTTACGCTTTCTGCTCATTCCGTGGTACTTTGGATGAGAGGCGCGTTTCAGGATTTGGAGCGCTGGTCGGACATGCCTGACATATTGGTCAATCCTTTTTTCATAGTTATAGTGGACACTTTCTTCATATTGTTGAACGGTTTCCTGTGGTCTTGGCTAGTAAGGAAATTCCCTGATAAGGAATTGTCCGTCACTTTCTTTTCAGACAGGTCCAAGGTAAGGGTGGATGTTGCCGATATTCTTTACGTCGAGTCCAACGATACTGTAACGAATGTGGTCCTTGCAGGGGGGAAGAGGTTCAGGAACAAGACTTCAATATCCCGATGGGAGGATATTTTGGGAGAACCTTTTATCCGAGTACATCGTTCCTATCTTGTCAGAAAGGACGCGATAGACGAGATTACGTCCGACAGCGTGAAACTGGGGCAGTTGAGTCTGCCCCTGTCACGCAGCCATAGAGAGAATGTAAGGACTTTTTACCAGAGGAAGTTGTTGAAGGGATAACGGCCGGCATGTATTTCGGCTACCATCTTGTAGAGGTCGTCCTTGAGCTTGTCGATTCCCTTCTTTTCGGTGGCGGAGATGAATATGCAGGGGATGTTCCTTTCCCTCCATTTGCTTTTGACTTCATCCAGACTGAAATTCTTCTCGGTTCTGGGGGTCATCGAGAACTGGTCGTAAGGTTCGGCTTCGTAAGCATCTATTTTATTGAAAATTACGTATATAGGTTTGTCCGAAGCCGAAATGTCCTTCAGAGTTTTGTCCACCACCTCCATCTGCTCCTCATAGTCAGGATGGGAAATGTCCACCACATGCAGCAGGATGTCGGCCTCACGCACCTCGTCAAGGGTGCTTTTAAAGGCTTCTATGAGCTGTGTAGGCAGTTTTCTGATAAATCCCACTGTATCGCTCAAAAGGAACGGCACATTCCCTAGAACGACCTTTCTGACAGTTGTGTCGAGCGTGGCGAACAGTTTGTTTTCCGCGAACACGTCGGATTTGGACAGCAGGTTCATCAGCGTGGATTTTCCGACATTGGTGTAGCCTACGAGCGACAGGCGTACAAGGCTGCCCCTGTTGCCTCTCTGCGTGGCCATCTGCCTGTCTATCCTCTTGAGTTCCTCTTTCAGTTTGGATATTCTTTCCCTGACTATTCTCCTGTCAACTTCTATCTGGGTTTCGCCCATTCCTCCACGAGTTCCTACTCCGCCCCTCTGCCTTTCAAGGTGGGTCCACATGCCTGCGAGGCGGGGGAGCATGTAGTTGTATCTTGCCAGTTCGACCTGGGTCTTCGCGTATGCGGTCTTCGCCCTCTGTGAGAATATTTCAAGGATGAGACTGGTTCTGTCGATGACTGCGGAACATTTTATGACCTTTTCTATGTTGCGCTGCTGCATACCTGTGAGCTCATCGTCGAATATGACATAGTTTATGCCGTTTTCTTCGCAGTATGTGGCGATTTCCTCGAGCTTTCCGCTTCGGATGTATGTGGCCTTTTCAGGTTTGTCCACTCTCTGGACGAACTTCCTGTCCCCGACAGCTCCTGCAGTCTCGGCAAGAAACTCCAGTTCGTCGAGGTATTCCATTATCTTGCGCTCGTCGTCTTCAGGTCTGATTATTCCGACGAACACAGCTTTTTCTTCCCTTTTGTTTTCCATAAATTCTTCTTGTTACGGTTTATATACATCTGCTGAAGTTTTTCATCAAACGGTGTTGAATTCTACATTTTTTTGAAAATTTGAAGTTCATCCAGTCGAAAAAAGGCCATCCGGTATGGACGGCCTTGCCAATATAGATAAATGTTTCTTTATCTCAGCTGGAAAATCACAGGGAAGGTGTAGGTTACCTTTACTGCGCGGTCTCTCTGGCGGCCGGGCTCCCACTTGGGTGAGCTTGAAACTACACGTACAGCCTCTGCATCGAGTGAAGGGTCAACTCCACGGAGAACTCTTACGTTTGATACCTTTCCGTCAGGTCCCACAGTGAACTCAAGCATTACTCGTCCTGAAACTCCGTTTTCCTTTGCGATTTCAGGGTACTCGAGGTTCTCTGCAACCCACCTTGAGAAAGTGTTGGCGTCACCGCCCTGGAATGAAGGCTTGACTTCAACGAGCTGGAAAGGAATGGCCTCCTCTTCAACTACCTCTTCCTCTACGTCCTCTACATAGTCCATAATCTCAACTCCGACGTTGGCATCGTACTCGAGGTTGATGAAGCTGTCCTCAATCTGGATGTCGTCATCGACAATTTCGATCTGGTCTGAAAGAACGGGAATCTTGGGAACTTCCGGAGGCGGAGGGGTGGTTTCCTGCTGTGTGATGGGGATGATTTCTTCCTCGATGATTTCCACAGTGTCGGCCACGAGCGTTGCCTCCTTCTTCTCCTTGCTTGTCCACTCGAATCCTACGAGCAGGACACCAAGGGCTACAACAAGTCCGATTTCCACGAAGAGAAATCTTCTGTTGTTAAGATCGGCTTTAGGTGATTTTTTGACTTCCATATTTGGTTATTATATATATTCTTCCGAGTTCCAAAGATAGAAATATTTAAAATCAAATCCAATATTTTACTAGATTTGTCAAAAATTTATCGATGGTAAGATACTTTATTCAAGATACGGACTTTCTTTTCAAGCGAAGAGCTGTCCATAATGCCTGGCTTAAGGCGGTTGCAGTGGAGGAGAACTGCCGTCTGGGTGAAATATCCGTCATTTTCTGTTCTGACGCCTATCTTCTTGATATGAACCGGAAGTACCTTGGGCACGATTATTTTACCGACATCATAACCTTTGATTATTCGGAAGGGGAGGTTTTGTCTGGCGATTTGTTCATCAGTGTAGATACCGTGAGGAGCAATGCCTCTTTCTATTCGGCTGAGTTCGATGACGAACTTGACCGTGTCATAGTTCACGGGCTTCTCCATCTTATAGGTTATGACGACCATTCGGAGGAGGAGTTCGCGGCGATGAAGGAGAAGGAGAACTATTATCTTTCAAAGAGAGCATTGTTCTTCTGATGAATGCTTCGTATGATATAATCGTGATTGGTGGGGGTCATGCCGGATGCGAGGCGGCGATGGCTGCCTCAAAGCTCGGCTCTTCTGTTCTCCTGATATCCATGGACATGCTCGGATTTGCGAGAATGTCCTGCAATCCTGCTATTGGAGGAATTGCTAAAGGTCAGATTGTCAGAGAGATAGATGCGCTTGGAGGTTATACCGGCATAGTGACCGACAGTTGTACGCTGCAGTTCCGCATGCTTAACAAGTCCAAGGGTCCGGCCATGTGGAGTCCACGCGCGCAGTGTGATAAAATACAGTTTTCCCTCAAATGGCGCGAAATTCTCGAAAGTAATTGTAAATTAGATATTTACGCGGATTCTGCGGTTTCTTTCCTCTTTGAGAATTCAAAAATCTGCGGGGTGCGTACACTTACAGGCGCAATTTTCAAATCTCGCGCGCTTATCCTGACCGCCGGAACCTTCCTTTCAGGTTCGCTTTTCATCGGGAGGCATAAGATGGAAGGCGGCCGTCTCGGCGAGCAGGCGTCATACGGTCTGACCGAACAGCTCGCTGAGTTGGGAGTAAGGTCCGGGAGGATGAAGACCGGCACTCCTCCCAGAATAGATATTTCCTCAGTCGATGTTTCCGTTTTTCCGTTGCAGTACGGTGACGAGAAACCCCAGAGGTTCTCTTTTCTGCCGCTGCCTTCTTCTGTCCAGGAAAGCGGCTCTCAGATGCCTTGCTATATTCTGCACACGAATCCCCGAGTCCATGATATTCTTCGTACCGGTTTCTCGGAATCTCCTCTATTCACGGGAATGATTCACGGAATAGGTCCGAGATATTGCCCGAGCATCGAGGACAAGCTTCGCGTTTTTCCGGACAACGATGCCCACCAGCTTTTTCTGGAGCCGGAAGGGAAGTCCACAAATGAGTATTATCTCCAGGGCTTTTCCTCATCTCTCCCTCTCGATGTCCAGGTTGAGGCTCTGCATGCAATCGAGGGTCTGGAGCATGTGAAGATATTCAGGCCGGCATATGCTGTGGAGTACGATTATTTCGACCCTACCCAGTTGAAGCCGACGCTTGAACTCAAGAATATCGAGAATCTGTATTTTGCAGGTCAGGTCAACGGAACCACAGGATATGAGGAGGCCGCTGCCCAGGGAATAATGGCCGGAATCAACGCCCACCTTAAATTGAATGAAAAGGAACCTTTCATTCTCGGGCGTGACCAGTCTTATATCGGGGTGTTGATTGACGACCTTGTGACCAAAGGGGTGGACGAGCCTTACAGGATGTTCACTTCCAGGGCGGAGTACAGGATTCTTCTCCGTCAGGACAACGCCGACTGGCGTCTCACCACTTTGTCCCATTCCATAGGTCTTGCTGACGAGCTGCGGTATTCGACCATGATGAAGAAATACGACGAAGTGAAGGAACTGGGGGAGTATTGCGAGACTAAACTGATTACCGCTTCCAAGGCTAATCCTTATCTGGAGTCCGTGGGTTCTTCTGCGATTTCCGAGTCAAAGAAGGTTGCCGAACTCGTTACCAGACCGGAAACAAAGCTTGAAGATATTCTGAAAATCGTTCCACGTGGAACATATTCTGAGGAAGTTATGGAGAGCGTTGAGATTTCCATCAGGTATAAGGGCTATATCGACAGGGAAATCAAGATGGCTGAAAAGCTTCACAGGCTGGAAACACTGTCCATTCCTGAGAATTTCGATTTTGACAAAGTATCGGGTCTGACCATAGAATGCCGTCAAAAACTGAAAAAATATAATCCGAGGACGATAGCCCAGGCTTCTAGAATCTCTGGAGTATCGCCCTCGGATATATCTGTCCTTCTCGTGTATTTCGGGAGGTGAATCTATAGCATTTTCAGTGCGGCCTTGATTATATCCTCTACTTTAGCGTCAGGGGTCTTCTTCAGTATGTCCTGTATCGCCTTTGAGATGTTGGGCTTCGTGAATCCGAGATTCTGAAGCGCGATAGCCGCTTCTTCTGCATCGGCGTTGGTCTGAGCTTTGAGTATCGCTTCGAAGTTGCTTCCTTCGCCCTTCACTATCTTGTCCTTGAGTTCGAGTATGAGTCGCTGCGCACTTTTGAGCCCTATTCCCTTGATTGATTTCAGTCTTGCAACGTTTTCAGAAAGGATGGTGTTCTGAAGTTCTTCCGGAGTCAATGACGACAATATCATTCTTGCCGAAGAGGCGCCCATTCCGGACACGCCCGTGATCGAGCGGAAAAGGTTGCGCTCTTCCTTTGTGGCGAAGCCGTAGTCTGTTTCTATACCGTCACGCTGGTTTACCTGCCTCTGAATGTAAAGTGTGGCTTCGGTTTTGCCGTTCAGAACCTCGTAGGTCTGCAGGGAAATCTCCATTATGTAGCCTATTCCCTGGTTTTCGATTACCGCATTGGTGGGGGAGAGTTCTGTCAGTCTTCCTGAAATGTAGTCTATCATCTCGTGTTTGATTTTTGTTCCGTAAAGTTAGTTCTTGTCGTCAGCTAAATCAAATTATTCGGGAAAATCTTTGGTATTGTCGTCCGGTCATGAGCACCGTTTCGGCAGATTTGCAGCCCTGCCGCTGCTATCTTTAGTTGCAATCTGGTTGTTGTTTTGCCAGCCGCCGTCTGAGATCGCCCTCAGGCAGTAAGAACCACCGCACATCCCTATACTGCCTGATGCCGACTCGCCGCGGCTGGCTCCTTGTTCGTCTGGACTTGCAGCCTGTAGTTTGCGGAGTATTATGCCGTCTGTTCGTGGATGATATGGCCCTCCGGCAACACTGCCTTGTCTGCTGCCGTTGTTATTGATTTTTCTTTATAACTTGTTATACGTTGTACTGGTTAGCGAATCCTTCAGAACGGTGAATCGAATTTCAATACAGCCGCATTTATTTAAGCTAACGTTGGCATGACCGATTGTTTTTGTCCGAGAGGCAGGGATGCCTTCGAGGAGGCTAGCCGCACGCGGCTGTGAGCGTGCAATGCGCAGCATTGATGGAGCGCAGCGGAACCTCCGAGGGGGCATCCCTGCCTCTCGGATATTGAACTATTCCACCGATTGCAAATTTGACTGAACTGACAACGGATTTGCAAATCCGACGGGACCAAGGAACCAAATCCGGTGGGACCGGGAACAGACAGAACGGAAGGACAGAGGAGAGTTTTATCCCCTGAAAAGCACGTAATTGCGTGAAAAATGCTAAATTCGCAGTTCTGCAAATTTGATTATGGATATTCAGGAATTAAGGAAGGAATTCACCCAGCTTGACGAAAAAGTATACGGAAAGCCTCTCGTCTATCTTGACAACGCCGCAACCTCGCTGAGGCCCCGCAGCGTAGTCTCGAAATGGGTCGAACTTTCGGAAAAATACAGTGCAAATATCCACAGGGCCGTGCATCATATATCTTCCGTCGCCACGGAGGAATATGAAAGTGCGCGCGAAACGGTGGCGGCATATCTGAACGTGAGCCCCAAGGAAATCGTTTTCACTTCTGGAACCACGGCTTCCATAAATCTCGTCGCCTTCAGTTTCGGCGAAGCGTTCGTAAAGGAGGGAGATGAAATAATAGTCAGCGAAAGCGAGCATCATTCCGACCTTGTGCCCTGGCAGATGATGTGCGGCAGGAAACATGCACGGCTCAAGGTTCTACCCGTGGACGAAGCGGGGAGGCTGCGCGTGGATTTGCTCGAAGGAATGCTCAGCGACAGAACAAAACTCGTTTGCGTGACGCATGTCTCCAACGTGCTCGGGTTGGTGAATCCGGTGAAGGAGATAGCCGGGATATGCCATTCCCACGGCTGCCGTCTGCTCGTTGACGGCGCCCAGGGTGCGGTACACGGGCACCCGGATCTGAAAGACATTGATTGCGATTTCTACGCCTTTTCAGGCCATAAGATGTATGCGGCCCCGGGAACCGGTGTCCTTTACGGAAAGAAGGAGCTGCTCGACGCGATTCCCCCGTATATGGGAGGAGGGGAGATGGTCGGCAACGTGAAATGGAGCGGAACGACATACGCTCCCGTGCCGCTGAAATTTGAAGCCGGCACGCAGAACTTCGCCGGAGCACCCACCCTGAAGCCCGCGACAGAGATGCTTGAATTAATGGAAGATGTTGATATAGAGCGAAATACGAAAGAAATTACCGCTTATCTGCTGGAAAATCTTCCGAAGATTCCGGGATTGAGGCTATATGGTATACCTGGGGAGGCTTACGGACATGATTTCCGCAAGATAGCCCTGTTTTCGTTCTCCGTGGAACACTGCCACCATGAAGACCTTGCTCTGATACTCGACAAGATGGGAATAGCCCTGCGTTCGGGTCAGATGTGCGCCGAACCTCTGATGGACAGATACGGAGTCACCGGAATGCTCAGGGCCTCGTTCGCTCCCTACAACACCATGCAGGAAGCCGAATACTTCCTCAACTCGCTCAAAAAGGCCATAAAAATGCTCGAAGCATGAAAACACTCAAGGAAAGACAGGACGAACTGGTCGAAGAATTCTCGATGTTCGAGGACTGGCTCGACAAATACGAATATCTGATTGATCTCGGAAAGAATCTCGAAGCCTTTCCGGAGGATCTCAAGACCGATGACAGACTCATAAAAGGCTGCCAGTCAAGGGTATGGCTCGACGCTGAAATGAAGGACGGAGTCCTGGTGTTCAGGGCCGACAGCGACGCCATAATCACCAAGGGCATAATTTCCCTGCTGGTATCGGTCTACTCGGGGCGCAGCGCCGGGGAGATAGCCGCTGACGATTTCTCCTTCGTGGACAGGCTGGGGCTCAAGGAAAACCTTTCTCCGACCAGGGCCAACGGTCTGGTATCTATGATCGAAACAATCAGGAACATTGCTCTAAAGAACTGCTGAAATGAATCAGGACGAAATATTGACACCTCAGGACGTGAAGGAGCTGGCTCCGCTCTACGAAGACGTGGTTAGGGCGATAAAGCAGGTCTATGACCCGGAGATACCCGTGAACGTCTACGACCTCGGCCTCATATACGAGCTGAATATAGACAAGGCCAGGAACGTCCATATAAAGATGACCTTCACCGCCCCGAACTGCCCGATGGCGGACGAGGTGATTGCGGACATAAAGCACAATGTTGAAAACACTCCTGGAATCAAGGCCTGCGACATAGAACTTGTGTTCGACCCCGTATGGGACCAGAGCATGCTTTCCGACGAAGCCAGGATAGCCCTCGGAATGGATCCGGAACTCTGATGGAAAAGGTCTATCTCTCCCTCGGCTCCAACCTCGGCGACAGGAATTCCAACCTGTTGGCAGCGGTGAACGAGCTTGACAGGATGATGGGCGCTCCGCATTCGGCCCTGTCCTCGTTCATCGAGACGCGCTCCTGGGGCTTCAGCGGACATGACTTCATCAACTGCGCGGTCATGTACGAGACCGAACTGCCTCCGGAAGAGATACTCGGGATATGCAAGAGCATCGAAAGGAGCATGGGGCGCCGGGAAACCGTCGAATATGACAACGGAGGCGGCAGGATATACCACGACAGGATCATAGACATAGACATACTGCTCTACGGACAGCGGACCGTGGACACCCCGGAACTGAAAATCCCCCACCCGCTGATGCGCGAAAGGGAGTTCGTGATGCGTCCGCTGATGGAGATATACCGCTGAAACAGCCTATTTTCCAAACAGATTCTTAACTTTGCACAACAATAAAAGAAAAAAGATATGACTCAGGACGAACTTTTCAAGGTGCTGGTCGCCCATTGCAAGGAATACGGCTACATCTTTCCTTCAAGCGAAATCTATGACGGACTTGCGGCCGTCTATGACTACGGCCAGCTGGGCGTGGAGCTCAAGAACAATATCAAGCAGTACTGGTGGAATGCCATGACGCGCCTCAACGAGAACATAGTCGGTATAGACGCCGCAATATTCATGCAGCCCAAAACCTGGGTGGCGTCCGGGCATGTCGCGGCCTTCAACGACCCCCTCATAGACAACAAGGATTCCAAGAAGAGGTACCGCGCCGACGTGCTGATAGAGGATTATCTTGCCAAGATAGAGGAAAAGATCAACAAAGAGGTGGAGAAGGGTCGCCGCAAGTTCGGCGACAGCTTCGACGAGCAGAAGTTCCGCGAGACCAACCCCAACGTGCTCCGCGAAAAGGCGCATTATGAGGAAGTTCACAATCGCTATGTGGCGGCGGAGCAGGCTAACGACCTTGCAGAGTACAAGCAGATAATCCTGGACTGCGGCATAGTTTGCCCGATCAGCGGCACCAGGAACTGGACAGACGTGCGCCAGTTCAACCTGATGTTCTCCACGCAGTTCGGCTCCGTGGGCGACGACAGCAGCAAGATATACCTGCGTCCCGAGACCGCACAGGGCATATTCGTGGACTACATCAATGTCCAGAAGACAGGACGCATGAAGATACCTTTCGGCATAGCCCAGATAGGCAAGGCCTTCCGCAACGAGGTGGTGGCCCGCCAGTTCATCTTCCGCATGCGCGAGTTCGAGCAGATGGAGATGGAGTTCTTCGTAAGGCCCGGAACGGAGATGGAATGGTTCCGCAAGTGGAAGGAAAACCGCATGAAGTGGCACGTCAACCTCGGAATGGGGGAGCAGAACTACCGCTTCCACGACCACGAGAAGCTGGCCCACTATGCCAACGCGGCCACAGACATCGAATTCAACTTCCCCTTCGGCTTCAAGGAGCTCGAAGGAATACACAGCCGCACCGACTACGACCTCGGCAACCACCAGAAGCTTTCGGGAAAGAAGCTCCAGTACTTCGACCCCGAGACGGGCGAGAGCTACGTACCCTATTGCGTGGAGACCTCCATCGGAGTGGACAGGATGTTCCTTGCGGTGCTGAGCCACTCCTACACTGTCGAGAAGCTCGAGAACGGCGACTCCAGGGTGGTTCTCAAGCTGCCTGCGGCCATCGCTCCCGTCAAGGCCGCCGTGCTACCCCTCATCAAGAAGGACGGCCTGCCCGAATACGCCCAGAAGATCATGGACGAGCTCAAATATGACTTCTACTGCCAGTACGACGAGAAGGACAGCATAGGAAAGCGCTATCGCCGTCAGGACGCCATAGGCACGCCCTATTGCATAACCGTGGACCACGAGACCCTCAACGACAACTGCGTGACCGTGCGCGACCGCGACAGCATGGAGCAGGTGAGGGTACCCGTTGCGGAACTCAGGTCCATGCTCGACAAGAAGGTCAGTCTGAACAATCTTCTCAGGAATCTGTAATGGCGGAGACTTTTGCTGAAATCGGCAGGGTGGAGGCCATACGGCGGCTCTTCGAAGGCAGCGGCTTCGCCGCCTTCGAAGAACCCCTCGCCGTCAGCGGCGAGGGGAACGGCTCCGCCGTCGCCGCCTCCCGGATGCTGCTTGAAGGCACTGACTTCAGCCTGGTGTATTTTCCCCTCAAGCATCTGGGCTACAAGAGCGTGCTGTCCGTGACCGGGGAACTTTATGCAGCCCTGGCGCATCCGCGCACCCTGGAGATAACCCTTGGGGTATCTTCCAAACTTGATTTCGGACAGATACGCGATTTGTGGAGCGGAGTCCTCATTGCCGCGAAGGAACACGGATATTCCAGCCTCTCGCTTGACCTCGTCCCTTCGAGGAACGGCCTTGCGATAAGTCTTGCGGCGGCCGGTTTCAGAAAGGATTCTACGGAAGTGCAGAGGCCGAAGCCGGCGAGCAAGGACCTGCTCTGCGTGTCGGGCAGCCTCGGTTCCGCCTATTTCGGCCAGCAGGTGCTCGAGCACAAGCCGGACGAGCTGGAAAAATACAGGATGATGGTCGCCGACTATCTGAAGCCCGAATTGGGCCCTGTGACGCTCGCGCAGCTCGAGGAGACGGGAATCCTGCCGTCGGCGGGAGTATTCGTCTCTCACGGGCTTTCTGACGCCGTTATGAGGATTTCACGGGCCGCCGGGCTCGGGGCGAAGGTCTATGCGGACAGGATTCCCTTCGAGGGCAACAGTTTCGCCCTCGGGAAGGAGCTTGACATCGACCCGATTTCCGCCGCGATGAACGGGGGCGACGATTTCCGCCTGCTCTACGCGGTTCCGCTCTCCGACTATGAAAGGTTCCGTACCGATTTCCAGGTTTTCGACATCATAGGCCATCTGGCTCTTCCCGAGGTCGGCTCGGTGCTCGTGACCCCCGACGGGCTGGAGCATCCCATGTCGGCCCAGGGCTGGTGAAAAACGGATGAATAAACTGTTTGCATATATCCTGTCCGCAGCCGTGCTTCTTTTCGGCGCCGCAGTGACGGTCGCATTGGAATCGTCCGCCGCACCCTTTTCAGAGGTGGTGGAGCAGACCGGAACTTCTCCTTTCTGCGGTTCATGGACGGGCAAACTGGCAATAGCCCGGACAGAGCTGACCATAGTCTTCAATTTCAGCGAAGCTCCGAACGGCAGTCTGAAGGCCACGATGGACAGTCCAGATCAGGGCGCCGAGGGCATTGAGGCGGAAGTGGACGAATCGGCATATCCGGCGATAAAGCTCAGCGTGCCTTCGCTTTACGTGTCTTATTCCGGACTGCTGTTCAGGGAATCCATAGTCGGAACCTTCAGCCAGGCGGGGCAGTCGTTCCCGCTGACCCTTACAAAAGGAACCGAAGTTCTGAAGCGCCCGCAGACACCAGAGCCGCCGTATCCATATCTTACGGAAGAAGTCAGCTTTGTGAACGAAGCCGCTGGTGCGGTTCTCGCCGGGACGCTTTCATTGCCGGAAGGCTATGAAGCCGGAACTGCAGGGAAGCCGGTCGCGGTGGTCATGGTCAGCGGAAGCGGCCAGCAGAACAGGGACGAGGAGATATTCGGCCACAGGCCTTTCCTGGTCATCGCGGATTTTCTTGCGAGGAACGGAGTCGCCTCCCTGCGCTATGATGACCGGGGAACCGGAGCTTCGGAAGGCGGCGATGTGGAGAATGCCACTACGGAGGATTTCATGGAGGATGCGCTCGCGGCCGTGGAGTTCCTGAGAAGCAGCGGACGTTTTTCGAGGATAGGGGTGCTCGGCCACAGCGAAGGAGGCTCCATAGCTTTCATGCTGGGAGCCCGTGGTGCCGTGGATTTCGTCATAAGCCTCGCGGGGCCGGGAGTCAGGGGAGACAGGGCGCTCACCGCCCAGGTCAACAGAATCATGGAGCTTTCCGGACAGCCGGGCATGGTTTCGGAGGAGATGTACCGCCAGAACGCCAGGCTGGAAGGCAATCCGTGGCTGAACTGGTTCATAGACTACGACCCTTCAGAGGACATTTCTTCGATACATTGCCCTGTGATGGCCCTGAACGGCAGCAAGGACTGCCAGGTCATCTCATCGCTGAATCTGGCTGCAATTCAGGCCGCACTGCCTCGGAACGAACGGAACTTCATAAAGGAATACGACTCGCTGAACCATCTGTTCCAGCATTGCACCACCGGAGTCCCCACTGAATACCGCAGCATCGAGGAGACCATCTCCCCGGAAGTCCTCTCCGACATCGCAGCCTGGATTGACCGCAACTTCACGGAATGACGCCTCAACTTTTCTTGTGGAGGCTGCATTCGAAGCCCATGCCTTTGAGCCTGTCGAGAAGCTCCTGGCTTATGCCTATCTGGAATTTCTTCGAGAAGAAGTCCAGCTTGTAGCCTGTCTCCCTGTCTATCAGGTGGATGTTGAGGGGAAGGCTTCCCTTGTTGGCCTTCAGCAGCTTCAGCAGCTCCTTCCTGAAAGAGGAGTCTATCAGCCTGGTGTCCAGCTCAAGGTCCAGAGAAGTCAGACGGTTCTCGGAGAGCGTCCCGAGCAGGGAGATGTTCTTTATCTTGAATGAATACGGTGCCTTCTTCCCTGCGGCCTTCTCCTCGGGTTTCAGGAAATACCTTTCGCCAATCTCACCCTCGATGAACACCTGGTTGTGCAGCTGCATGAAGGCCATGTAGCGCTGATAGTCGTTGCCGAACAGCACGAACTCGTAAGTGCCGCTGAAATCCTCAAGCACTACCTTGACGCCGGGGGTGCCCGTCCTTGTGGTCATGGTCTTGACGTCGGAGACTATTCCCGCCACGCTCACCTTGCCGTTCCTGCGCTCGCGTTCGCAATCGTCTATGCAGTTCTGCAGGTCAGCCAGCTGGCAGCTGGTGAAGGTCTCCATTTCGAAACGGTGCCTTTCGAGCGGGTGCGAGGAGATGTACATCCCCACGTATTTCTTCTCTTCCTGGAGCAGCATGAGAGTGTCCTCTTCTCCGGGAAACAACGGCATCTGCGGCCTGTTGGGTTTGAGCTCATCGGTGTCCCCGAACAGCGTTGCGGAGGCGTCCATCTTGTCTGACGCGTACATGCCGGAGTAGCGGACCAGTTCGTCGATGAAGAGTTCGCCGTTGCTGCAGGGCTGGAAATACTGCGAACGCTTGTAGCCGAAGGAGTCAAGGGCACCGGAATAGACAAGGGTCTCGAGCGATTTCCTGTTGATGTTGCCGTCCATGCGCTCCATGAAGTCGAACAGGTCGGCGAAGGGGCCGTTCTTCTCCCTTTCGCCTATTATCGCGCTCACGACATTGTCGCCGAAGCCCTTCATGCCGCCGAGACCGAAGCGTATGTCACCGGTTTTGTTCACCGAGAAGGTGGCGTCGGACTCGTTCACGTCTGGGCTCAGGACCTTGATTCCGTTTCTGCGGCAGTCGGCCATGATGTCCTTCATCTCCTCCATGTTGGAGATGTTCTGCGTGAGGTTGGAGGCCTGGAATTCCGAAGGATAGTGGGCCTTCAGCCAGGCTGTCTGGTAGCTTACCCAGGCGTAGCAGGTCGCATGCGACTTGTTGAAGGCGTATTTCGCGAAGGCCTCCCAGTCCTTCCATATCTTCTCGAGAGTGTCCTTGGGATAGCCGTTCGCGAGCGCTCCGCTCATGAACGACTCCTTCAGCGAGTCGAGCACCGCCTTCTGCTTCTTTCCCATGGCCTTGCGGAGCTTGTCCGCCTTGCCCTTGGAGAATCCGGCCAGCTTCTGCGAGAGCAGCATCACCTGCTCCTGGTAGACCGTGACGCCGTAGGTTTCCTTGAGATACTCCTCCATGTCCGGAAGGTCGTATCTGATGGTGCTCGGGTCGTTCTTGCCGGCTACGAACTGGGGGATGTAGTCCATTGGGCCGGGCCGGTAGAGGGCGTTCATGGCAATCAGATCCTCGAAACGCTCCGGACGCAGCTTCATGAGCCATTCCTTCATTCCTCCGGATTCGAACTGGAACACGCTCTTGGTGTCTCCCCGCGAATAGAGCTCGTAGACCTTGGGGTCGTCTATCGGAATCTTCTCTATGTCTATGTCCACGCCGAAGCGCTTCTTCACGAGCGCCGTGCAGCGGGATATGATGGACAGGGTCTTGAGCCCGAGGAAATCCATCTTGAGCATGCCCACGTCCTCGATTTTGGTGCCCTCATACTGGCTCACCCACACTTCCTGCCCTGTCGCCTTGTCGACTCCCGTGGTGATCGGGATGTAGTCGGTGAGATTGCCCCGGCCTATTATCATCGCGCAGGCGTGGATTCCCACCTGGCGTATGCAGCCTTCGAGCTTCAGCGCGTATTCCAGGACCTCTCGCACGAGCGGTTCCCCGTTCTCGTATTCTTCCCTGAGTTCCTTGATGTATTTCATGCTGTTGGCCAGGGTCGGCTTCTTCTCCACGTCCTTGCCGTCCTCCTTGACGATTATCGGCTTGTCGGGAATCATCTTGGTCAGGCGGTTTGATTCCGGGATGGGCATGTTGCTGATTCTGGCCACATCTTTCACCGCCAGTTTCGCCGCCATGGTGCCGAAGGTTATGACGTGGGAGATATGGTCGGCGCCGTAGTGCTCCTGCACGTACTGTATCACCCGGTAGCGGCCCTCGTCGTCGAAGTCCACGTCTATATCGGGCATCGATATGCGTTCGGGGTTGAGGAAACGCTCGAACAGGAGGTCGTACTTGAGCGGGTCGAGATTTGTGATTCCCAGGCAGTAGGCCACGCATGAGCCGGCGGCCGAGCCTCTTCCCGGCCCGACGGAAACCCCGTTCCTGCGCCCCCAGTTGATGAAGTCCTGGACTATCAGGAAGTAGTCGGGGAAGCCCATGAAGGAAATGGTCATGAGCTCGAAATGCAGCCTCTCCTGCTGGTCGGCGGAGAGCACGTCGCCATAGCGTTCGCGTGCGCCTTCGTAGGTGAGGTGGCACAGATAGGCCACGGAACGGCAGAACTCCTCTCCACGGTCGGTCTTCGAGACCACGTTGCCATCGTGGTCCTTCTCGATTTCGTAGCGGCCGTTCTCTATTATGTCGGCGTACTTCGCCAGGTGGCTGTCGATATCCTTGAGGAACTCCGGGTCGATCTGGAACTTTGGCAGCACGTGGCCCCGGTTGATGTTGTATCTTTCGATTTTATCGAGAACCTCCAACGTGTTGGCGAGGGCTTCCGGATGGTCGGGAAACAGCTCCGCCATCTGCTCTTCGCTCTTGAGGAATTCCTGCTGGGTGTAGCGCAGCCGCTTGGGGTCTTCGATGGTCGAGTTCGTCGTCAGGCAGATCAGCCTGTCGTGGCTCGGGCCGTCCTCCTCGTTCACGAAATGGACGTCGTTGGTCGCGACCACCTTGATTCCGTGCTTCTCCGCCAGTTCGAAGATGCGGGCGCAGTATTCCTTCTGATTGTTGTAGACGTCGAGAGAGAGCCCCGGAATTCTGGTCTTGTGGAGCATGACCTCCAGGTAGTAGTCATCTCCGAACACCCTTTTGTGCCATTCTATGGCCTTGTCGGTGGCCTCATCGTCTCCGGCCAGTATGTCCTTCGGAATCTCTCCGGCCATGCAGGCGGAGCAGCAGATGAGCCCTTCATGGTATTTCTCGAGAACTTCGTGGCTCACGCGTGGCTTGTGGTACTTTCCCTCGATGTGCCCGGTGGACACTATCTTCATCAGGTTCCTGTAGCCTGTCTGGTTCTTGGCCAGCAGAATCAGGTGGTAGTACTGCCTGTGGGAAGGGTCCTTCAGCCTGTGGTCATAGTGCCGCGTGACGTAGATTTCGCAGCCTATTATAGGCTTCACCGACGGATGTTTCTGGGAAACGTCGAAAAAGTCCTTGACTCCGTACATGTTGCCGTGGTCGGTGATGGCCAGGCCCGGCATGCCCAGCTCCTCTGCCCGTTTGAAGAGCTTCTCAATATCGCTGAGACCGTCAAGGATTGAATACTGCGTGTGGACGTGAAGGTGTACGAAGGACATGAGGACAAAGATACAAAAAATCACCCGACCTGCGGAGAGGCCGGGTGAAATTATGGAAGTTGTACAGCGTCTTATTTCTTGCTGGTCTTGCCTGCGGCGGCGAGCTTCTTGCGCAGCCTCATCGTGGTGTCGTACATGATGGGGGTACCGATCATGATGGACGCGTAGGTTCCGATGGTGATACCGAGGCAGAGTGCCACTGACAGACCTCTGATGGACTCTCCGCCGAAGATTGCGATTGCAAGCATAGGCAGCAGGGTCGAGGTAGAGGTGTTCACCGTACGGGTCAGGGTTGCGTTCAGCGACTTGTTCGCGGTCACCTTGAAGTCGTCGTTGGGGTGCAGGCCGAGGTTCTCCCTGATTCGGTCGAAGATTACGACCACGTCGTTGATCGCGTATCCGATGATGGTCAGGATGGCCGCGATGAAGGTCTGGTCGATGTCCAGGTTGAACGGCAGTATGCCGGAGAACAGGGAGAAGAAGCCTATCACGATGATGGTCGTGTGGGCCAGGGCGACTACGCCTCCGAGACCCCAGGTCCATCCCTTGAACCTCACGGCTATGTAGGTGAAGATTACGAGCAGCGCGAGAACCACTGAAATGAGGGCGTTGCGCTGGATGTCGTTGGCGATTGACGCACCCACCTTGTCGGAAGAGATGATACCGTTGGGGTTCTCCAGCGTGGAGGTGAACTCCTCGAATGTCAGGTCTTCGACATAGAAGCCCTTGAGAGCCTCGTAGAGCATGTGCTCGATTTCGTCATCGACTGCGATTGACTCGTCCTCAACCTTGTAGGCGGTGGTGATCTTCATCTGGCTGTCGCCTCCGAACTGCTTGACCTCCACGGCGGCGCCGCTGGTGATGCCCTGCTCGTGGGCTGCGAGGTTGAATACGTTGCCGGTGGCCTCACGCACTTCTTCAGCCGTCACGGGCTGGTCGAAGCGTACCACGTAGGTACGGCCTCCGGTGAAGTCGACACCGTATGTGAAGCCCTTGAAGCACATCGAGCCTATGGAGATGAGTATGAGTATTCCGGAGATGGTGTAGGACCATTTGCGTCCGGAGATGAAGTCCACATGCGTGTTCTTGAGGAAGCCTCTGGTGAGCCTGGTCTCGAAGGTGACTTTCTTGCCGGCCTTGATGCGGTCATCGATGATGAGACGCGAGATGAAGATGGAGGTCAGCACGGAAGTGATGATACCGATGATCAGGGTGGTCGCGAAGCCCTTGATGGGGCCTGAACCGAAGAAGAACAGCACGATACCGGTGAGCAGCGTGGTCACCTGGCCGTCGATGATGGCGGAGTAGGCGTTGGAATAACCGTCTGCGACGGCCTTGCCTATGCCCTTGCCGGCCTTGAGCTCCTCCTTGATACGCTCGTAGATGATTACGTTGGCGTCCACCGCCATACCCATGGTCAGCACGAGACCGGCGATACCGGGCAGGGTGAGCACCGCTCCGAAGGCGGACAGGGTGCCGAGCAGCAGCACTACGTTGGTGAGCAGCGCGGCGTCGGCGATGAGACCGGCTCCCTTATAGAAGAATACCATGTAGAAGAGCACGAGGAAGAACGCAATCAGGAATGAGATGAATCCCGACTGGATTGACTCGGCTCCCAGCGAAGGTCCTACGACCTGCTCCTGCACGATGGTGGCGGGGGCGGGCAGCTTACCGGACTTGAGCACGTTGGTGAGGTCGGTGGCCTCCTCGATGCTGAAGTTTCCGGTGATTGAGGAAGAACCTCCGGTGATTTCGCCCTGTACGTTGGGATATGAATATACGGTGCCGTCGAGCACGATGGCTATCTGGCGGCCGATGTTGTCCCTGGTCAGACGGGCCCATACGTTCGCGCCCTCGGCGTTCATGGTCATGGATACGCTGGGCTCACCTCCCTGGCTGTTGTTGTACTCAACCCTCGCGTCGGTCACTACGCTTCCGTCGAGGGGAGCCTTTCCGTCACGTGAGGAGGCCTTGATGGCCACGAGCTCATATACGTTGTCTCCCTGCACGTAGCTGGAAGGGTTCACGGACCACATTGGACGGAACTCGGGAGGGAAGATGGATGCGATTTCGGGACGGCGCAGATAGCTGTTCACGAGAGCGGTGTCGGCTGCCGTGGCGAAGCCTATGCAGGCGTTGTCGTTGAACTGCGAAGGTGACAGCACCGCGAACAGGGGGTTAGCCTTCCTGTAAGCCTCGAAATCGGCCTCGTCGGAACCCTGGGCGGCAATCTCCTCCGCCACGATGTCATCCTCTGCAGTTTCTGCAGGCTCCTCTGCGGCGGTTGAATCCTGCTCGGCGAGGGTCTGTGCGAGCACGCTGTTGGCCTCTGCGAGATAAGGATAGATTTCCTGGTTATAGTATGTAGTCCAGAATTCGAGGGATGCGGTTCCCTGGAGCAGCTTGCGTACGCGCTCGGGCTCCTTCACTCCGGGAAGCTCCACGAGGATGCGTCCGGTGTTGCCTATCTTCTGGATTGAAGGCTGGGTCACGCCGAAACGGTCGATACGGTTGCGGAGCACGTTGAAGGAATTGGACACGGCGCTCTCCGCCTCGGCCTGAATCACGCTGATGACCTCCTCGTCGGAGGATTCGGGCCTGATTCTGTCGCGCATCTCGTAGGTGCCGAAGACCTGGGAGAGCCTGACTCCTCCGGAAACCTCGTTCCATGCCTCCGCGAAGAGGGTGATGAAGTCGGACTGGGAGTTCACGCTGCGCTGCTTGGCAAGCTCGATGGCGCGCTGGAACTCAGGAGTGCTGTTATTGTCGGCAAGCGCCCTCACGAGGTCTTCGAGCTGCACCTGCAGCATCACGTTCATACCGCCCTTGAGGTCGAGTCCGAGGTTGATCTCCTGGTTCTGTACATCCTTGAATGTGTAGCCGAAATAGATTTTTTCGGAAGAAATGGAGTCGGTGTAGCGCAGGGTCTCGAGCTTCCTGAGGGAGTCGAGATAGTGCGCACGGTCCATTTCGGGGATTTCCGCGAAAGCGGGAGATTTCTGGAAATTCTCCACCGCCTGCTCGGCCCTCTTGTCAGCTTTCCTGTTGTGGATGTTGGTCACAAGCGTGAAGGAAAGCTGCCACAGACAGGCCAGCACGAGGCAGATTGCCACAAATCTGATAGCACCTTTACTTTGCATAAACGAATATCTTTTTATTAAAATTTTCCAAAATTAGCTTGCAAAGTTAGTATTTTTCTCAAAAGAAAGAAATTATGCAGGCCTTTTTGTATATTTGCAAGGTTTGTAAATTTATTGATTATGTGGTGGATTACGGTGGGTCTCATACTCGTGGGGATAATCCTCATGCTTGTTGAAATGCTGCTCGTCCCCGGTGTCGGAGTTGCGGGCTTCTTCAGTCTTGCGGCCCTCTTCGCATCGTGCTGGTATACCTTTGCGCGTATAGGGGATGCCGAAGGCTGGTGGGTCACTGTCTTCGTGCTTCTGCTTCTGGTGGCCATGACCGTGGTCATCCTGCGCAAACGCACCTGGAAGCGTTTCGAGCTGGACACCGAGGTCACATCCAGGGTCAACGAGGAATCATCGCTCGTCAAGCCCGGCGACAGGGGAGTCGCCCAGACCAGGCTCGCCCCCATGGGCACCGGCCGTTTCGGCGGCGTGAGCTGCGAGGTCAAGTCCTCCGACAATTCGATGGTCTCTGCCGGAACCCCTCTCGAGGTGGTGGCCGTGGAGGACAATCAGGTGATTGTGAAACCAATAGAACAATAATATGAGTCCAATTCTGCTGGCGGCGATTGTCGTCGTCATCCTTATCGTCATTCTCTGGTTCTTCCCGGTCGCCCTGTGGTTCCAGGCCATACTTTCGGGCGTCCACGTTTCCCTCGTGCAGCTGCTGCTCATGCGCTGGAGGGGAGTCAACCCCAGGACCATAGTGCTGGCGCTGATTACGGGCACCAAGGCCGGCCTCACCCTGAAGGCCAACGAGCTGGAGGCCCATTATCTCGCAAAGGGAAACGTCACCAAGGTGGTGATGGCGCTGATTTCCGCCAACAAGGCCAACATTCCCCTGAGCTTCCAGATGGCGTCCGCAATCGACCTTGCCGGACGTGACGTGCTCGAGGCTGTGCAGATGTCGGTCAACCCCAAGGTGATCAACACCCCTCCCGTGACCGCCGTCGCCAAGGACGGAATCCAGCTGATAGCCAAGGCCCGCGTGACCGTGCGCGCCAACATCAGGCAGCTGGTCGGCGGAGCCGGGGAGGAGACCGTGCTCGCCAGGGTCGGCGAGGGAATCGTAAGCAGCATAGGTTCGTCGGAGAGCCACAAGTCGGTGCTCGAGAACCCCGACAGCATTTCCAAGGTGGTGCTTGGCAAGGGTCTTGACGCCGGAACGGCATACGAGATTCTTTCCATCGACATAGCCGACATCGACGTGGGCAAGAACATCGGTGCCGTGCTGCAGATCGACCAGGCCGAAGCTGACAAGAATATAGCCCAGGCCCGCGCGGAGGAGCGCAGGGCGATGGCGGTGGCACTCGAACAGGAGATGAAGGCCAAGGCCCAGGAGGCGCGCGCCAAGGTGATTGAAGCCGAGGCGGAGGTGCCCATGGCCCTTGCGGACGCATTCCGCAGCGGCAATCTCGGAGTCATGGACTACTATCGCATGAAGAACATCCAGGCCGATACGGCCATGCGAGAGAACATCGCGAAATAAGAGTCCGTTCGTCAGACAGCCTGAATTCCAACATGAACCGGCGGAAGGCATCTTCTGCGACGGCAGGATTTGCAATCTGCCGATGATTGCCGGCAACCGGATTACAAATCTGTGACAACAAAACAGCCGGGTTGCAACCCCGGCTGGACTATAAGTGTTTACCGCGAATCCGCTATCTGTACCTGCCGCTGTCCTTGAGCATTCCGCAGATTTCGGCGTTGAGGGACGAGGCGTCCTTCAGGCTGCTGAGGTTCAGGTGCATGCGGAAGCGCCACTTGTGGTTGGGATCCGCCGGCTGGTTGATGCGCTCCTCGTTCCTGTCCGGACGGCGCAGACCCTTGTCGAGGGCGAGCCAGTCCTGAAGCGGGAAGATTGCCAGCATCGAAGGGGAGTTGAGGAACTCGCCGAGCATGTTGTGCACCTCCCAGGGCTCGGGGTCGTTCTGGCACTGCATCCTCAGGGTTTCCATGTCGTGGCTCGAGGTGGAGCAGACGCTGAGATAGTTCCACTTGCCCTTCTGGTCCATTCCGCGCATCTTGAGCGAGAGAATCTTCTCGTGCTCCATGACTTCGGGCACGCAGTCGGGCACCATTCCGAGGTCTTCCCCGCAGGCTAGCATACCGGTGGCGCTGAGCAGTTCGGGAAGCTTCTTCTCGGCGTTGCGGCGCCAGAATTCATCGTGACGGTGATAGAAGAAGTCGTTGTAGAGGGCTCCGAACCTTTCCTGCTGCCACTGCGGCAGATTCTGCGAAGCCGGAGTTATGAGCGGCTGATACATGCCCGGATGCCTCGGGTCCTCATGGAAAAGGCCGTCGATCGGCAGCTGCATGTTATAGATTTCGGCGGCGGAATAGGGCAGCGCGGGGTTGAAATAACCGGCCGTGCCCGTATGGAAGCCTTCCGGAATTTCCCAGATGCGGAAGAAGCCGAGTATGTGGTCGATGCGGAAGGCGTCGAAATACCGGGACATCTTCTTCAGGCGAGCTTTCCACCAGGCATAGTTGTCCTTCGCCATTTCCTCCCAGTTGTAGGTAGGGAAACCCCAGTACTGTCCGTCGCGGCTGAAATAGTCGGGCGGGGCGCCGGCGGTGGAGTCGAGGTTGAACAGCTGGGGATGCCAATAGGCTTCGGCGCTGTCGCCGCTGACCCCGATGGGCAGGTCTCCCTTCAGCGATACTCCCTTGGAGCGGGCGTACTTCGCTTCCGCATAGAGCTGCTTGTCGAGGTGGTACTGCATCCAGCTATAGTATTCAGGCTCCAGTTTGTCCCTCTTCGCGCAGAATCCGGCGTATTCCGGAAGCCATTCCGCGTTCTCGGCTTCGAATTTCCTGTAGGAGGGACTCTGCATATCCTTTGCACCCCTTCTCAGGAAAGCCTTGCGTATGTAGCCCATCTTGGCTTCGAAGACCCTGGGCCAGTCGATTTCAGGCAGGGAGTTGAGCTCCTGCTGAAGTTTCTTGAATTTGACACCTTCCTTGATTCCGAGCGCCTGCAGGTTCATGAAGATGGGATGCAGGGCGAAAGCGGACACGGGGCTGTAGGGATAGGAGTCCTTCCATTCCCCCTTGCGGGTCGTGTCGGTGACCGGAAGGAGCTGGATGATGCACTGGCCGGTCGCCGCCGCCCAGTCTATGAGGGCGTGCAGGTCCTTGAACTCCCCGATTCCGAAGTCGTCCTCGCTGCGGAGCGAGAACACGGGTATCGCCGTTCCTGCGCCCCGGAAGCCCGGCTGGTCGAAGATGGCCGCCTGGTGCGCCCTGGGGAAAGGGCAGCCCGGGATGGGGCAGTCTATCCATTTGTCCTCTATGAGCGGCGTCATCCTGGTGCAGCGGTGGCCCGACCACTCGGTGCGCCAGATCAGCCCGTCCTTCATCACCACATAGCTGTAATCCTTGAGGTCCTCCCTGCGGCAGTCCCTGACGGTGACGCTCCATACGCCGCCGTCATTCCAGTCCATCGGGTAGCGTTTTCCTCCGAGCATCAGGGTCAGGCTCTCTCCCCACTCGGTGTGGTATTCAATCTTGAAAGTTGTCTGCATATATTTGATTCAGTTTTAGTTTCCAAAGGCACAACCGGCCACATTGCCCCTTAGCGCAGTGTGGCCGGAATCGTCAGCTGAAAGCTTGCTTCAGACCTACAGCGGCTTGAAGGCTACGGCGAATCCTCCGCCCGGGGCCATGCGTATCTTGAGCTTGTCCTTTGCGGTGACTTTCTTGCTCTTGATTTCGTAGGCCTGGGGGTTGGTCAGGTAGTGGGCGTCGGGCGCGTCGGTGTATATCTCGGCGGTGTACTTGCCCTCGCCGAGGAAGTCGAGCTTGATCTCGAACTCACGCGCGTTCTCGTCGGTCACTCCTCCGCAGAACCACTGTCCGTCGTCCTTCGCCTTCCTTGCCACCACGATGTAGTCGCCGGGTTCGGCGTAAAGATAGCGACTTTCGCTCCAATCTACAGCAACATCCTTGATAAATTGGAAGGCGTCCATGAATTCGGAGTAATGTTCGGGCGTGTCGGCCGCCATCTGGAGGGGCGAATACATGGTCAGGTAGAGTCCGAGCTGGTTGGCTATGGTGGCGTTAACGTGCGAATTGTTGCCGCACCACTCCTGGAGGTTCATCTCGAAGATGCCGGGGGTGAAGTCCATGGGGCCTCCGTTCAGACGGGTGAACGGCAGTATGGTCACATGCTTGGGCTGGGTGCCTCCGAAGGCCTGGTACTCGGTTCCACGGGCGGATTCGTTGGCAATCAGGTTCGGGTAGGTCCTGCAGAGACCGGTGGGGCGCACCGCTTCGTGGGCGTTGACCATGATCTTGTGCTCGGCGGCCTTCTTCACCGCGTAGAGATAGTGGTTCACCATCCACTGCCCGTAGTGGTATTCTCCGCGAGGGATGATGTCGCCCACGTAGCCTGACTTGACGGAGCTGTAGCCGTATTTGTTCATGAGGTCGTAGGCGGCGTCCATGTGGCGCTCGTAGTTGCGCACGGAACTTGAGGTCTCATGGTGCATGATGAGCTCGATTCCCTTGGAATGGGCGTATTCGTTAAGTGCCTCGATGTCGAAGTCGGGGTAGGGGGTCACGAAGTCGAACACGTAGTCCTTGCTGCAGTTCGACCAGTCCTCCCAGCCGATGTTCCATCCTTCCACGAGCACTGCGTCGAAACCGTTCTCTGCAGCGAAGTCGATGTACTGGCGCACCCTCTCGTTGTTGGCGGAGTGGCGTCCGTTGGGGGTCGCCTTGGAGTAGTCGAAGCTGTCGAGTTTCACGGAGCTGGCGTTGGTGTATGCCCAGCTTCCGTAGCCGGCTATCATCTCCCACCATACGCCCATGTATTTCACGGGGTGAATCCAGTTCACGTCATCGTAGGCGCAGGGCTCGTTGAGGTTGAGCACCAGGCGGCTGGCGAGCTGTTCGGTCGCGGACTCGGCCACCTGGACGGTCCTCCAGGGAGTGTTGCAGGGAGTCTGCATGTAGCCTTTCCAGCCCTGGGCGTCAGGAGTCAGCCATGAGCGCAGCACATGGGTCTTTCCGTCCACGAGCAGGTGCATGCAGGGATAGTTCACGAGTGCGGCCTCATGGATGTTGATATAGAGTCCGTCGTCGGTCTTCATCTGGAACGAGGTCTGCACGCCGCTGGTGCTGAAGAAGGTCTGCGAACTGTTGCCCACCACCTGCTTCTGGAAATTCTCGCTGATTTCGGAGAGACGGCATTCGCCGTATTCGTATTCCTGGGTGTCGTAGTCGCCCGGAATCCACCAGCTGAAGTGGTCGCCGGCCATCGCGAACTCGGTGAGCTCCTCCTTGATTACGAAGTAGGTCAGAGGCTGGCCGGAGGGGAATTCGTAGCGGAAGCCGAGTCCGTCGTCGAAGAGGCGGAAGCGCACGTTCATGAGCTTGTCGCTGTCGGTCTGGCGCAGCTTCACGAGAAGTTCGTTGTAGTGGTTGCGTATCTGGGATTCTTCTCCCCAGACGGGCTCCCAGACCTCATCTAAGCTGTCGGTCTCGGTGCCGGTCAGTTCGAAACCCTCGGCGAAGGAGTAGCAGGGCCTCACGTCGGTCTTGGTGATTTCGTCGCCTTCGAAGCTTATCTTCTCGGCCTTCACGGTGCCGCGCAGCTCGAAGCCGAGGAGGCTCGGAAGCACGACGTCCGTACCCTTGTGGGTCAGGGAATACTTGGGCACTCCTCCCTCTTCGAGCCAGAAGCTCAGTTCGAGGTTGCCGTCGGGAGACTTCAGGGTTGCGGCGGGAACTGTGCCGCCGAAGGCATGCAGCCCTGACGTCAGGGCTGCAAGTGCAAGTAGTATCTTCTTCATCGGTATTCTATGATTATGCTTGATTTTGCAGGTATTGTGCAGTTGTCGGGGTTGAAACTCTCTCCGGTGAGCACGTTGCGGCCCTCTCCGGTGAGCCTGCCGGTGAATTCGGCATAGTCGCTCCAGGGCAGCTCCCTCGGGGCGTCGTTGTTGTTGATGTAGACGAACACGGCCTGGTCGTCAGTGTATCTGAAATAGGCGTAGGTGTTGTCGCGGGTCAGGAAGTGCAGGGTGTTTCCGTTCTGCACGGCGTCGGAAGTCTTGCGCCAGTTGAGCAGGGTGCTCACATAGTCGTGCATGTCCTTCATCACGGGATTCTTCTCCCAGTTGAGGGGGAAGTCCACGCGCAGTCCGCCGTGGCCCTGCGAGCGGTCGCGTGAGACCACGAGCAGCTCGTCTCCGGAGAATATCTGGGGATAGCCTCGCAGCGTGGCCATCAGGGTCATGACAATCTTCTGCTTGGCGGGGTCGGCGCCCACGATGTCACCGATTCGGTCGGTGTCATGGTTGCCGGGGAATATCATCATGTTCTGCGTGTTCTGGTAATACTGGTCGTTGGCTATCGAGTTGTAGACCTTGGTGATACCCTCGTCCCAGCTCTCCCTGTCGGCGTTGATTCCGGCGGTGATGGCGTTGAGCAGGGGGAAGTCCATGATGGACGGGAGGTTGGAGTTGAAACCGTCGCGGTTGGGGTTCTCCGCCTGCCAGTAGGCCACCTCGGGTACGTTCCCGGACCAGACTTCGCCGACTATGTTGAAGTTCGGGTATTCGGTGCGCACTGCCTTGCACCACTCCGACATGGGAACCTTCTCGTTGTAGGGATAGGTGTCCACGCGGAAACCGTCGAGGTCGGCCCATTCAATCCACCATACCGCCCACTGCTTGAAATACTGAAGCAGATAAGGGTTGTCGAGGTTCATGTCTGCCATGGAGGTGTCGAACCATCCGCTGGTCATGTTGACGCGGTCGAGCTCGGAGCAGTAGGGGTCGTTCTGCGCAGAGAACGCGCAGTTGGAGTGGGTGTATTCAGGCCACTGGTGTATCCAGTCCTGGAAAGGCAGGTCCTCCATCCACCAGTGCTTGTCGCCGCAGTGGTTGGTCACGATGTCCATGATGACTTTCAGGCCCTTCTCGTGTGCCATGGCGACCATCTCGCGGTATTTCCAGTTGCTTCCGAAGCGCGGGTCGATGTTGTAGTAGTCTGTGCAGGCGTAGCCGTGGTAGGACGATGCCGGTTCGTTGTCTTCGAGCAGCGGAGTGCTCCAGATGGCGGTGAAGCCGGATTCCGCGATGTAGTCGAGCTGGTCCTCGATGCCCTGGATGTCGCCTCCGTGGCGTCCGAAGAAGGCGTCATGGTCGGCCTTCTCGGTCATCAGAGGGCTGCTGTCATTGTCCGGATCTCCGTTCACGAAGCGGTCAGGCATCAGCAGGTATATCGCATCCGAGGTGCCGAAGCTCATGCGCTCTGCGGAGCCTTCGCGGCGAGAAAGTATCTCGTAGGGCTTGCGTATGGTCTGTCCGTCCTTGCTGAACACGAGGGTGTAGATGCCGGGCTGCGCGTCGGGCGCGACATCCATGTCCACGAAGAGATAGTTCGGGCTTTCGGCGGTGTGGACTCCTGCCACACTCACGCCTTTGCCGCCTTCTACCGCCACGTCCCACGAGCCGATGCCTTCGCCTTGGACGAGCAGCTGGAGGTCAGTCTTCATCCCGACCCACCAGCACGGAGGCTCCACGCGGCTGACGAGGTCGGAGGGCGAGCTGACGCTCCATGCCCACGGTGCTTCAAGCTGCACGCTCACGGTGACCTCGTCGCCGGCGTTGCTGCGCCTGAACACAAGGGTGTTGTCGTCGGTCGAGAGTATCTCGAACTCACCTTCTCCGGCGTTGAGAGCCGGGTGGGAGTGCTTGAGATTGCCGAGCCAGCGGTAGAAATCGGTCACTGCGTTGGTCTTCCAGTCGGTGATGGGGTCCTTCTCGAAGAACTCGAAACTGTGGTCGTAGCCAATCTCCTGGCCGGTGTAGATCAGGGGCTGCGTGTTCGGTAGGGTCCAGCAGAGTATGGTCATGGCCTTCCAGGCTTCGCCCATGCGGTCGAACTCGGTGCCGCTCCACGAGTTCTCGTCGTGGTTGGAGGTGAACGCGAGCCTGAGGGCGTCGGCGGGATATTCTTCCTTGTTCCAGCCGATGTAGCTTACGAGGCTGTCGACGTTGGCGCGGCCCTGGGCTATGTCGTTGAGCATGTGGTGCAGTTTCCATGAATAGGTGGCGTCGAAGCCCGCCTCGTGCAGCCACTCGTCCTCTCCTTCGGCGAGGAAGTAGAGGTCGCCGTATTCGCTGCGGAACTTGCCTATGACGTCGGCCCAGAAGTCCTGGGGAACGAGAGAGGCCATGTCGCAGCGGAAGCCGTCGACTCCACGGTCGAGCCAGAAGCGCATGCACTTCTCCATCTCGGCGCGCATCTCGGCGTTGTCATAGTTGAGCTTGGCGATGTCGGTCCAGTCGTACTCGACTATGGTCTTGCCCTGTTCGTCGCGCACGTACCAGGAAGGATCCTTCTCGGTGACCCATGGGTGGTCGGGAGAGGTGTGGTTGGCCACCCAGTCCACGATGAGCTTGAAGCCCATCTCGTGGGCCTTCGCGAGGAAGTCGTCGAAGTCGTCGAGAGTGCCGAATTCCGGATTGACCGCACAGTAGTCGCGGATGGCGTAGTAGGAGCCGAGCGTGCCCTTGCGGTTGAGCTCGCCGATGGGGTAGGGCGGCATGACCCAGAGTATGTCGACTCCGAGTTCCTTGAGCACTGGAAGCCTTTCTGCGGCGGCCGCGAAGGTCCCCTCGGGGGTCATCTGCCTGATGTTGAGTTCGTAGACCACTGAACTGCTCTTGTAGTCCGTGGAATCCGTCTGTCCGGGCTTGTCTCCGGAGGCGCAGCCTGCCAGCAGCAGGGAGGCAAGCGCGGCGATGGAATATAAAAGCTTTTTCATATCTGTGTTTAAAGTTCGAAAACTACTGATGACAGGCCGCCGAGCAGCAGGCGGGCGGCGTCGTCTCCAGTGCCTGTCTCGGCCGTGCCCATCAGCGCAACTGGCCTGGAGAGGTCGTCGTCCGGGAGGTCGAGGACGAAGGAGTCTTCGCCGAAATTATGGATCACGAGCATCTTCTCTCCCTCATATACCATGTACCATGCGGCTATCTGTCCGGCTTCGGGATTGCTCTCGTTGTAGACGGGGTGCTTCTCCATGTGTCCGAGGGCCAGGGCGGGATAGGTGTTGCGCAGGGAGCCGAAGGTCCGGTAGACGTTCAGGATGGACTCCTCGTCGGACTCCTGGGACTCTACGGAGATCTCGGAACTGAGCATGTTCATGTCCACCTTTCCGCTGAGACTGCCATCGGCGAGGCCGGAGCCGTCGGCGTTCCACATTATCGGCGTGCGAACATATTCGTCTCCGTTGTTCTTGGTCCCCCAGTAGCCGAGTTCCTCTCCCTGGTAGATGTAGGGTTCTCCCTGGGCGGTGAGGAGCACGGCGGCGGCCATCTTCATCTTGTCGATGTCCTGTCCGAGGTCGGAGCCTGCGCGGTCCTCGTCATGGTTGGACAGCTTGGTGGCCTCGATGTAGTCAGCCCTGTACTGCCTGTAGAGATCCTGATATCCGAGGATGTCGTTCATGAAGTAGCCGCCGGTTCCGTTCTGCAGGGCCCATTTGAGCCTGTACCAGAACGAGAATTCGAAGAGAGCTGGCAGGCCTTTGTAGTAGGGTGCCACGTTCTGTGCCTCGTCCAGCATTTCGCCGACCATGTAGAAGTCGCCTTCTCCGCCTGCGGCGTGGTAGGACTCGTTCATGCGGTCATAGAACTTCTTGAGGAAGGTGGGATTCTCATCGCTGTTCTGGTTATGGTAGATGTGCTTCACGGCATCGAGGCGGAATCCGTCAACGCCCATCTCCACCCACTTGTCGGCGGCTTCGGTCACGGCGGCGAAGGCTGCCGACTGCTCGCACTCGGAGGCTTTGCCGTAGTTGAGGTCTGCGAACCAGTCGGTCCAGAAGTGGGAATGGTACATGGTGGTGCGGGCGCCGGGCATCAGGATGTCAGTGCCGTTGTTGTTGGTCAGAGTCAGGGGCTCTCCCCATGAGAGCTGATTGGCGCCGGAAGGGGCTCCGTATTTATGGCTGTCCCATTCCGTGGTGCTGGTGCGTATAAGCAGGCCCCAGCTGCTCTCGAAGTCGAGGCTCAGACTGCACATGGTGCCGTCTGTGTAGAATTCTTCCATTAAAGCATCGCCGTAGTAGAGGTAGATGCCGCTGTCCTGGGTGCCGGTGTTGCTGATTTCGTCGACCTGCTCCACCGTGAGGGTCTCGGGTTTCCCGTCCCCGTCGAGACTCAAGGTGAATTTCACCTTCTGTGAACCCGCCGCCGAGCTGACTGCAGGGAACCATTGTCCGGCGTCATATCCTGCGGCGCCCTCGGTAGCTATCTGGTCAATCCTGCCCGCAGCTATGTCGGCAGCGGGGTCGTCGGAGAACACATAGTAATCCCTGTAGGGGCTGTCGGGGCTGGCTTTCGCGTCGAGGAACCAGGGATGGTCCTTCGAGGAGTGGTTGAGCACGTAGTCGAGATATATCTTGATTCCGTGGCTGTGCGCCTCGTCGATAAGCGTCTGAAGATCGGCCTCGCTGCCGAATGTCGAGTTGACGGCAGCATAGTCCTTCACGTCGTAGCCGTGGTATGAGGATGAGGGATGGATGGGCGAGAGCCAGATGGCCGAGACTCCGAGTTCGTCGAGGTAATCCAGCTTCGAGGTCAGGCCCCTGAAGTCTCCGATGCGGTCGGAATCATCGCTGTCGGCGAAGCTGTAGACAAGGGCCTGATAGGATATTGCCGCCCTCTTGTCTCCGTCCCACTCCCTGGGTGCGGGCACGACGGCTTCGCCCTCGAACTCAGGCTCGATGAACGCCGCTTCCTGGCTTATGCGCAGTTCCACGGCTTCGCATCCGGGAGCGGAGAAGGTGAGTGTCGCGGTTCTGGCCTCTCCTTCGGGATTGGCCGGGGCTTTCACCCAAATGGTGGTGGAGGCGTTGCCGGAAGTCCTCTCGGGTTCGCACCAGTCGGAGCCGGAGGCCGGTTCAAGCGTCCAGGAACCGGCGTTGGTCCGGACTTCTACATATTCGGTTCCGCCGTCGGCGGTGAATGAAAGGCTTTCGGGAGTTACGCTGAGCGTATGCTCCTCTTCCTGTACGGGCTTTACGCAGCCGGCCGCAAGAAAGGCCAGGGCCGCTGCGACAAAGGTCAGATATCTGTTCATCGGCATTAGCGTGGTTGTGGTAAATGGCGGCATACGGACCGGTCAGGGTCCGTATGCCAATGAAGTTTCTATTCTTCGGGGGTGCGTCCTTCGGACATCACGTAAACCGTTGAATTATCGAGGTCGAAGTAGATGTCGTAGGTGCCGTCAAGTGAGACTGACATGTTCTGCGAACCTCCTGATGTGACGACTGCGACTCCGGTGTTGATGTCAATGGCTCCGCCGGATGCCGTGCCGTAGTTGGCCGCGTCATTCCATTCGTTGTTGTAACGGATCTTGAACTGGTCGGTGGTGGTGAGGACGACTCCCTTCCTTACATAGTATCCGCCTTCTTCGGTCATGGCGAGGTCTCCGATGTCACCCCAGCCGTTAACCGTTCCGCAGATTCCGTAGGTCTCGGGTACATACTCGGGTTTCACTCCGGTTTCGGTCACGTAGCCGCGTCCGAGTTCGGGAAGGATCCAGTAGTCGTATGTGCCGGCTTCCACGATGTTGGCGTTGGTGGCCGTGGTGGATACCGTGAATGCGGTTCCGATGGTCACGTTGTAGGGGTTCGCTCCTGCTGCGAAGCCGTTGTCTACAGCGTACCACTGTCCGTCGGGGTCAAGGAAGCCGAACTGTGAGTTCGCGGCAACCTCCACGCCTTCGGCCTTGTAGGCTACCATGTTGGAAGACGCTGAAACCATTTCAACATCCCCCCATTCAGGGAATTCTACGGTCTGACCGTGAACTCTCCACGTAGTTTCCGGCTCCGGTTTGGGGTCGGGCTCCTCGCCTCCGCCGGTGCCGTAGTCAGCCGCGTTGAGCTCCCAGGTCATCTCGTCAGGATTGTTGAGGTTGACGTAGAGGCGGTAGTTGCCGGAGGCCGGTATCTTGATGTTGTCCTGCGTGTTCAGGCCGCCGTCCGCCGTGCCGCCAAACCATGTACCGTTGTCTGTCAGCACCTTGATTTCGTCGCCTTCGTTCAGCGTGTAGTCTATGTAGAATAGCTGGCGCTCCGTGTCGAAAGTCATCTGATTCTCGGGTTTCGAACTGTCCCAGGTCAGCCCGGCTGCACTACCCACCAGATAGAGCGCGTCGAAGCTCAATTCATTGGTGAGCACGAGGGTGCTGCGGTTGAAGCTGAAGCGGTAGAAGTTCTTCGAGTAAGCCATGATGTTGCCGGAACCGCCGCTGCTGATCAGCGTGATGGATTTGGCTTCGGCCTCGGGTGCTGCGGCTTCGCCGTCGACACCCCAGTTGCTGTCGTCTGACCATCCGGTCTCGGTGCCCCTGATCTTGAAGCCGTTGGAAGCCATTCCGCCGAAGCCGATGACTCCGGAGTAGTTGACCTCGTCGCCGGAGAAGCTGAAGAGCTCCTGGGTCTGTCCGTCAGCCCAGCCGCAGAAGTCTCCGATTACGTATATCATCGGATAGGTCCTTTCGGCCTGGGTTACGGTCATGGTCACGGGAATGCCCTCGGAATAGTAGGTTCCGAAAGTGTTGCCAATGGTGGCGCTTACGAGGAAATTGACCTCGGTAGGGGTGCCGGAAGTGAGCCCCAGACCTCCGTCCTCAGCCGCGAGGGCGAGGGGAGTGTTCAGGGCTTCGTAGGTCATCTCGGCCGAAGTGGCGGTCAGACCGGTCATTACGGCCAGGGTGTCGCCTCCATAGGTCGCTTCGATGGCGTAGTTGATCTGGGTGCTCACGCCGAAGTCGGCAGCATCCCAGGTGAAGGTCACGACCGTACCCATGTTCTCGGAGGTCACGGCGATCTCCGAAACCGGCTCGCCGTTAAGCTGGATGCCGCGCAGCACGGGCGCCACGACATCCTCGGGAGCGTAGGTCTGGATCATCTCCAATTCCTGGCAGGCGCTGAACAGGCCGGCTGCGGCTGCCAATGCGGATATGTATCTAAAAATTTTCATTTCAGTTTCGTTTTAGATTATTCTACGGTGGCGTAGCCGGGGTTCTGATGAAGCTCGGGGTTCGCCGCAAGCTCGGTGGCGGGGATGGCGAATATCTCGAGATGCTCGTCGAAGCCCTGGCCGGTGTAGTTTCCTCCCTTGTAGGTCCAGAGGAATGAAGAAGAAGAGAACTTGCCGAGACGGATGAGGTCGGTGCGGCGGTGTCCTTCCCAGAGAAGCTCGCGGAAGCGCTCTTTCACGAGCCAGTCTTCGTTAATCTCGGAGGCCGAGGGAGCTGTGGTGAGCCCTGCCCTTTCGGCAAGAGCCTCGACATAAGGCATCGCGGTGTTGAGCTGGCCGAGATTCATGCAGGCCTCGATGTAGATCAGGTAGATTTCACCGAGCCTTATCATAGGGAAGTCAATGTCGCTGTAGGCCTTGGAAACTGCGGTTTCGGCATATTCGGCATCGGTCATGTCGTGGGGGATGTTGTTGAACTTGAGGCAGCTCCATCCGTTGAGGAACACGTAGAGCGCGTCGTTGAAGGACTCCTGTCTGCCTTTGATGTAGAACACTTCGCCCCTGACGTCACCGTTGGCCACGGTGTACTCGCCGGTGGTGTAGTCCTGTCCGGAGATGTTCCAGTTCTTGCTGAGCTCCTCGTAGGGAACCCTGATTCCGCCCCAGCCGTTGTTCACGCCGTTGGGGAACGAGGTGCTGGAGACGTCGGTCGCCGCGATGGCAGCGAGGGTCAGATAAGAGGTTCCTCCGTATGACTGGGTCTGCTCGGCGTCGTAGGCGACTGACCAGAGCATCTCCTGCATGGCTTCGGGGTTCTCCCCGTTGTCACCGCTGAACAGGGCCTTGTATTCGGGGCAGAGGGCGTATCCCATGCCGAAGATGGTCTCGCAGGTCTCCTTGGCCTTTTCCCACATCGCCGTTCCGGTGTAGACCTCGGCGTTCAGGTACATGCGGGCGAGAAGTCCGTTAACCGAACCCTTGTCGGCGCGCGGGTAGTTGCTCCTTGCAGCCGGCATGGAGCTCTGGTCGGAGGCCAGATAGGTCAGCTCGGAGATGCAGTAGTCGAACACGTCCTTCCTGCTGGCCTGGGTGGGGTTCACCCCGCCGCCGAAAGGAGACTCCTCGGTCGTGAAGGGCACGTCGCCGAAGGTGTCGAGGGCCATCCAGTAGAAGTATGCGCGCAGGAAGCGGGCTTCGTCGCGGAACTGCTGGATCTTGGCCGCCAGGTCGGCTGAGACGCCTCTTTCATCGAGCTTGTCGGAAGCGGTCTGGCGGAGGTACTCGTTCACGTAGGATATTCCCTGGAGGGTGCGGACATAGACGGCGTAGGTGGCGTCGTTGTCAGCCTCGGACCAGGTGTTGGTGTTGAGGGCGCGCACCCATGCGTCGTTCTCCCATGCGCACTTCGCCTCGTCGGTGGTGCACTCCTGGGTTGACCAGAATGCACGTATCAGCTCCGACGCGCCTCCGTCGGCGACCTGAAGGTCGGTGGTCTCGTTGGACACGAAGTGGAAGTATATCTTGGTGAGTCCGGCGAGGTAGCCGTACTCGTCCGTGCCGTAGACGGTCTCGGATACGGCGTCCGACTCGTTCAGAGGCAGCGTATCCAGATCCCCGATGCAGGAGGTGCTCATCAGAGCCATTCCTGCGGCGGCCAGCATAAATATTCTATTCTTGAATTTCATTGTCTAGTCTGTTTAGAAGTTGATGTTCAGGCGGAGTGAATAGGTGCGGGGACGGGGCCAGATGGATCCGTCGATGCCGTTCACGCCGGGGATTTCAGGATCGACTCCGCTGTAGCCGGTGATTACGAATACGTTCTGCACGGAGAAGGCCAGACGGATGTCGGACTCCCATTTGCCGAGATGGCGGAAGGTGTATCCGAGGTTGATGTCGTCCATGCGGAAGAATGAAGCGTTCTCGAGGAACATGTCGGAGTACCACTGCTCGCCGCTGTTGGCAGCCGTGAATCCGGTCTTTGTCACCACTGTCGCGAAGTTGGGGAGGTTGCCTGCGTTCACGTCCACGTTGGAGGTGGAGTTCGCGGAGGCGAAGTCGTTGAATACGTAGTTGCCGACAGAACCGTGTCCGTTGAAGCCGAAGTCCCAGTTCTTGTAGGACAGCTTGACGTTGATTCCGTAGAAGAAGTCAGGGTTGGGGCTCTTGCCGGTCATGTAGCGGTCGGCCTGGGTGATCACGCCGTCGCCGTCCCTGTCCACCAGGGCATTCTGCACGGGGTTGCCCTCGCTGTCATATACCTGCTGGAAGGTGTAGAAGGTGTAGGGTGCGTAGCCCACCATGTGCCTCTGCAGAAGGCTTCCGGTTCCCTTGGAGATGCCTCCGGTCTGGATGGCGTAGTCAGGGTCGTCGGTGTTGTTCAGCTTGGTGAACTTGGTGTCCTGGAAGGTTCCGTTGAGGCCGATGGAGAGGTTCCAGTCGTTGGTCTGCACGGGAATCAGGTTGAGCGAGAACTCGAGACCCTTGTTCCTCATGGAGCCGATGTTGGTCAGCACGGTGTTGCCGAAGTTGGAGCCCATCGGGGTGAGCACGCTGTTCAGCAGGTCGTCGGTGTCCCTGATGTAGGCGTCGACACTACCGGAAATCCTGTCGTTCAGGAAGCCGAAGTCGAGACCTACGTTATAGGTTGTGGTGGTCTCCCACTTGATGTTCGGGTCGTAGGCCGCAGGGGTCAGGTAGAACATGTATCCGTCCTGTCCCATCAGGTACTGCTTGTAGACGTCGGTGGACATCGAGTAGCGTGCCAGGTAAGGATAGTTGGAATAGATTTCCTGCTGTCCGGTCTGTCCGACACTGAGACGGAGCTTCAGCGCGGTGACGGGCGATACGCCCTCGAGGAAGCTCTCCTCCTTTATGTTCCATGCGAAGGCCGCAGAGGGGAAGAGACCCCAGCGGGTTGACTTCGAGAAGCGTGAGGAAGCGTCGTCACGCAGGGTGAAGGTGAAGAGGTAGCGTGAATCGATGGAGTAGTTGATACGTCCGTAGAACGATACGAGGTAGCTCTCCTGGTCGTTGTAGGGGTAGCGTGAGTCCTCTCCCTTCTGCAGCCCGGTCTCGTTGAAGTAGGTCACGGAGTGGTCGGAGCTGAAGAAGTGCTGCCAGGAATATCCGGCCATCACGTCGAGGTGGTGGATGCCCCACTCCTCGTTGTAGTTGGCGTAGAATTCGAGCACCTGGTTGCGGCGGAAGTTGGTGGACTTGGTGAACTGGCCCCAGCCGCGCGCCTCGGTGTCGGTGTAGGCCTGGAAGGAACCGGGGTTCACTCCGTCGTAGATCTTGGTGTTGGAGATATCCATTCCGAGGCTGAGGTTGAACCTCAGGGCTTCGAAGCCGTGCACCTTGTAGTCGAACTGGGCGTTTCCGATGAAGCGCATTGCATCGGCGTAGTTGTCCCTGTCATAGAGAATTGACAGAGGGCCGGCTCCCAGCAGGGTGTTGGGAGTGAAGTCCTCGCCTCGGCCCGAACCGTAGTTCCAGAAGCCGTTGGTGGTGGAGTAGTCGATGCTGCCGTCCTCGTTCCTCCAGTAGGGGTCGATAGTCGGGTTGAAGAAAGCAGCCTTTCCTACCGCGCCGCTGTCGGCGTAGCGCTGGTGGGTGTATACGCCCTTGGCGCTGAGGTTCACGGTCAGGTGGTTGTCAAAGAAGTTCGGCGAGAGGCTCAGGTCGAGGGTTCCCCTGTCGTACTTGGAGGTCTCGAGGGTTCCCTGCTGGCTGGTGTAGCCCACTGAAGCCCTGTAGGGCATCCTCTCGTTTACGTTGCCGAGCAGGCTGACGTTGTGGTCATGCGAGATGGCCGTGCGGAAGATCAGGTCCTGCCAGTCGGTGTCGTACTCGCCCATCTGTTCGTGTACGTAGTCTCCGGTCGTGGTGCCGGGGATGAAGGTCTGGTTCACGTAGTCGCGGAACTCGGAAGGGGTCATCACGGGCAGCTCCTTGGAGTTGGTCTGCACGCTCACGCTTCCGTTGTAGGAAACCTGGGGAGTGTTTCCGCGGCCTTTCTTGGTGGTGATGATGATGACGCCGTTGGACGCCCTGGAACCGTAGATGGCGGCTGAAGACGCGTCTTTGAGCACTGAGAAGGACTCGATGTCGTTGGGGTTGATGGTCTCGAGAGGGTTGGCCATACCGGCACCTCCGTCGACTGCGATGGGCACTCCGTCAATCACGAAGAGAGGGTCGTTGGACGCGTTCAGGGAGGCTGCTCCACGGATACGGATGGTCGAGCTGGAGCCGGGGCCTCCGTCGCCGGGAATCACGTGCAGCCCGGGAACCTTACCCTTGAGCAGTTCCTGGGTGGAGGTGATTGCGCCACGGTTGATTTCGTCCGCCCTGATGGCGGTGACCGAACCGGTCATGTCGTTCTTCTTGACGGTACCGTAACCGATGACCACCACCTCGTCGAGGAACTCATTGTCTTCGGAAAGGGTGACGGTCGCGGGGACTTCAGACGCCTTGTAGGTCTGGGTGGCGTAGCCTATGCAGCTGATTTCCACCATTGCGTCGGCTGAAGAGACGGTCAGGGTGTAGTTTCCGTCGAGGTCTGAGACCGTTCCGGTCGTGGTGCCCGGTTCCATGACCGTCGCTCCCACCACGGGGCCGATTTCATCGACAATCACACCCTTGACTTCGTATCCGCTTTGAGCGGATGCATTGGCGGACAGGCCCGCTGAGAGAGCGATGGCCGCCAGCAAAGTTAGGATTCTTTTCATATCGAAATGGTTAGACACAATTGTTATTTGGTTTGTTTGGTTTCTTTTATGAAGGCCACGGCCAAGCAGCCGCATACCAGGAGCGCCCCGGCAAGCACGAGCATGTTGGCCTGCACTCCGCCCAGCAGCTTGAGGACGACACCTCCGAGGGCCGCCGCCACTATCTGCGGGAGGCAGATGGTGCAGTTGAACAGGCCGAGGTAGCTGCCTATGTGCTCACCTGACAGAGAGTTGGTGAGCAGGGTGAAAGGCAGGGCGAGCATGGCCGCCCAGGCGGTTCCGATGAGGAAATACGACCCGAACAGCAGATATTGGTTGTGGATGAATGCGATGGAGACGAAGCCGGCGGCGCCTATGAGCAGGCTGACCACGTAGGCGGTCTTGAGCGACCTGAAGCGGGGAATCACCATGGACCAGAGTATGGAGCCGACCGCCTGTGCGGCGAATACCACCCCGACCCAGTTGCCGGCCGCCTGGTAGCCTTCGGACGCGGGGTCGGATGTGCCCCAGCAGTTCACTGCCACGGCTCCGTTGGTATAGGTCCACATATACATGAACGCGGCCCAGCAGAAGAACTGCACGAGCCCTACAGTCCAGAAAGTGGCGGGGGCGTGGATGAGCAGCTTGAGCAGGCCGGGCTCATTTTTGCCGGATTCCTGCTGCGCCGCAGGGTCGACTCCGTGGAATTCGGCATATTCCTTCGGCGGCATCTCCTTCACCTTGACGAAGGAGTAGAGCACGCAGAGAATGAGTATGGCGGCCCCGCAGTAGAAGCTCCATATGACGGAGGGAGGAATCACGCCCTTGGGCGCGGTGTTGGCAATCCCTATCCAGGTGAAGAATATGGGGAAGAGGTAGCCCACGAGGCTGCCGGCGTTGCAGAGCAGGGACTGTATCGAGTAGGCCTTGGCTTTCTGTTCCTCGCCGACCATGTCGCCCACCATCATCTTGAAGGGCTGCATGGCCACGTTGATGGAAGTGTCGAGCAGCATCAGCGAGAACAGTCCGAACCACATGGCCCCGTTGAGGCCCAGCAGCAGGCGGCTCGAGAAATTGAGGCTGCCGGCGTTGGGCAGGAAGACCATGACCAGCACGGCCACGATGGCTCCGAGAAGCAGGTACGGCTTGCGGCGGCCCATGCGGCACCAGGTGCGGTCGGACCATTTGCCTATGAGGGGCTGCACTATCATTCCCATCAGAGGGGGCAGGATCCAGAAGAAGCTAAGCTGGTGAGGGTCGGCGCCGAGGGTTGCGAAGATTCTGCTGATATTGGCGCTTTGTAGGGCGTATGCTATCTGGACACCGAAGAATCCGAAGCTCAGATTCCACATCTGCCAGAAACTCAATGCTTGTCGCTGCATATAGTGTTATTTTCAAGTGGTGAGGCAAAGTAACTAATAAGCCTCCATTTATAAAAAGAGGAAAAGATGAACTGCGGTTTTTTCGGGATGAATGGCAGGATTTTAAGGATTTGTCATTATATTGCAATAGATAATTAAAAATTTGAAAAATGCTTGGATCATACAGGGCTTCGCGGTGCTGCATGCGGCGGTCTCGCTGGGATGCCGTGCGGTGGGCATCGCCGATGACCTTCTGCTCACCCTCCTGACCATGCTCATGGTGGTAATCATCTGCCTCCGCAGGGCCACCAATGTCGTGTATATGTCCACGGCGGTCATCCTCGCCAACATAGTGGGCTTCGGTCTCGGAATGGGCCTGGCCACCCTGTTCGACCTGACTTCGGTGCCCGATGCCGTAGTGCATCCGCTGTCGACCTTCATCTGCACCCAGGTGATAGGCTTCCTCGTGGAGTTCTTCGCGAAAAGCTCCGTGTCCGGAATCGGCGGCGCCAAAGGGCTGCGCTGGATGCTGCTCGCGTTCGTGCTCATCATCATCCTGCGGCTCGTCATCACCATTGCGAACACGGATATAGGCAACACCCGCAATTTCTTCATCGAGATGATGGTGGACTACATCTTCAGCTGCCTTGCGATAGTGCTCGTGGCCGAATATGCGATACGCTTGCGGGAGCAGGCCGAGAAATCGGCGGAAGAGGCCAATCTGGCGCATTTCAAATACCTGAGCCTCAAGCAGCAGGTGAATCCGCACTTCCTCTTCAACTCCCTGAACATGCTGGACTGCATGATCCAGAGCAATGCCAACAAGGAGGCCAGCGAATACACCCACAAGCTCGCGGACGTCTACCGCTACATGCTCCGCAGCGAGGACGAGTCCGTGGTCAAGCTGCGCGAGGAGATGGAATTCGTCTCCAGGTACATGGACCTTCAGAAGCTGCGCTTCTCGAGCGGGCTGGAGCTGGAGGTGAACATACCCGAGGAGGACCTGTCGAGGAGCGTTGTGCCGTGCAGCGTGCAGCTTCTGATCGAGAACGCCATGAAGCACAACGCGGTGAACCAGGACAATCCTCTCAGGATAAACATACATACCACCAAGAGCAGCGTGGTGGTTTCGAACAACAGGATACCCAAGCTCACGCCGCCCCGGTCCGCCGGACTCGGACAGAAATACCTGCGCCAGAGGTACAAGGACATCGCAGGCAAGTCGATAATAGTCCGCGAGAGCGAGGAGCGGTATACTGTAATTCTGCCTTTGTTATGAGAACTCTGATTGTAGAAGACGAAGTGATGGCCGGCAACATGCTGGCCAGGACACTGACAGAAAACTTCCGCGACATCGAGGTCGTGGGAATCACGGAATCCGTGCGCTCCACCGTCGACTGGCTGAACGCCCATGCGGCCGACCCCCCCGATATCATTTTCATGGACGTGGAGCTCTCGGACGGGGACTGCTTCGAAATTTTCCGTCAGGTCGAGGTGCGGTCGCAGATCATCATGACCACGGCCTATGATACGTATGCGGTGAAGGCTTTCGAGACAGGGAGCATAGATTATCTGCTCAAGCCCATAGGGCTCGACGCCCTCACACGGGCGGTGAATCGTTGCAGGGAGAGGCAGAACGCGGCCGGGGAAGTTGAGCAGATACTGAAGGCCCTCGGAGGCAGGATTCCTTCAAAACCCCGCTACAAGAACCGCTGGGTGGTGCGTTTGGGCGACAAGATAATCCCCGTGGATATAGAGGATGTGGCGTATTTCCTGTCGGAAGACAAGTCGAACAGTATGGTGCTGTCCGACGGCAGCCGCTATATAGTGGATTTTACGATGGATACGCTCGAGCAGCAGCTGGATCCGGAACAGTTCTTCCGCATATCGAGGGGATGCATAGTCTCACGGCATGCCGTGAGGAGCGTCACCCGGCACCTCAACGGCCGTCTCAAGCTGAACCTGACCCACGAGGGCGACGCCGGGCTCCTGGTCTCCCGCGCCCGGGTGGACGATTTCCTGGCGTGGCTGGAATAGCATGCGCATCGCGGTAATCGGAGCGGGGGCTTCGGGCTGTTTCTTCGCGGTCGAGGCGAAGCGGAGGATTCCGGAAGCGGAGCTGACGGTCTACGAGGCCGGCAGGAAGCCCATGGCCAAGCTGGCGCTGACCGGAGGGGGCCGCTGCAACATCACCAACACTTTCGAGTCTGTCGGCAGCCTGTCGCGGGTCTATCCGCGCGGGGACAAGTTCATGAAGCGCGCCCTGAAATGTTTCGGCCCCGGCAACGTGCTGCGCTGGTTCGAGGCCGAAGGGGTGCGTTTCGTCAGCCAGCCGGACGGCTACGTGTTCCCGGAGAGTCAGGATGCGATGCAGATTGTCCGCACGCTGGAGCGCCTGATGCGGCAGCTGGGAATCCGGGTGGTGTGCGGGCGGCGTGTGGTGCGGCTGCATTGTGCCGTCGCAGGTTCTCCGGCGGACGGCGGTGCAGGAGCGTTCGTCCTGGAGTTCTCGGACGGCAGCAGGGAAAGCGCCGACAGGGTGCTGCTGGCAAGCGGGGGAAGCAACGCCGCATTCTTGCGGAACATGCTTCCGGAGAGCGTGGAGATTGTGCCTACGGTGCCGTCGCTGTTCACTTTCAGGGTCGCCGACGAGAAACTGCACGCCCTGATGGGCACCGTGGTCGAAAATGCAGTGGCAGGCATCGCGGGGACATCTTTCCGCTCGGAAGGCACCCTGCTGATCCCCGACTGGGGTTTCAGCGGCCCGGCAGCCCTGAAGCTTTCGTCGTATGCGGCCAGGTATCTTGCGGAGCATGGCTATGAGGCTCCGCTGATCGTGAACTGGTGCGGATGTGCGGAGGACGGGGTGAGGGCTTGGCTTGCGGATGCGGCCGAAGGCAACCCTCGCAGGCAGCTGGATGGAGTCCGTCCCGCCGGAATCACGACGAGGCTTTGGGAATTCCTGCTGACGAGGGCGGGGGTGCGGCCCGGGATGCGTTGGGCCGAACTCGGCGCCAAGGGGGCCAACCGTCTGGCAAGCGTGCTTACCGCCGACAGCTACGGGATATGCGGCCGTGCGGCGTTCAAAGAGGAATTCGTGACCTGCGGCGGAGTGGCCCTGTCTTCGGTCGACCCCGGCACCCTGGAATGCCGCAGCGTGCCCGGACTCTATTTCGCCGGCGAGGTGCTGGACATCGACGCAGTTACCGGAGGCTTCAACCTTCAGGCCGCCTGGAGCTGCGCCCATGTCGCCGCGAGTGCGCTGAAATAGCTGCAGGTTCCCTGTGGATAATGCGCAACGGCTTGATTTCCAGCGGTAAATCCTGGAGGCTGAACCAATTTGAGGAAAATTGTTATCTTTGCGGCGTACTAAACAACTAAAACCTATACCATGGAAAAAACTCTGAAGGAGATTTGTGCGGCCTACACGGCGCCGCAGGAAATAAAGGCCCAGGGTCTCTATCCTTATTACCGACCCATCTCTTCCGGACAGGATCCGGTGGTGACCATGGCCGACGGGCACAAGGTGCTGATGTTCGGCTCCAACTCCTACCTCGGCCTCTCCGATGACCCCAGACTCAAGGAATCCGCAATCGCGGCCATTCGCAAATACGGGACCAGCTGCTCCGGCAGCCGCTTTCTCAACGGAACTCTCGACATACATGAAGAACTCGAAGCCAAGCTCGCCAAGTTCGTGGGCAAGGACGAGGCTGTTACCTACAGCACCGGGTTCCAGGTCAATCTCGGCGTGGTCAGCACGCTCGGGATGCGCGGAGGATACACATATCTCGACGCCCTCGACCATGCCTGCATAATCGACGGCAGCCGTCTCGGGTTCGCCGAAGTCCGCAAATTCGCCCACAATGACATGCGCGCCCTGGAGAGGAAACTCCGGGCCGCCTCGCCCGAAGCCTCGAAGCTCATAGTCGTGGACGGGGTGTATTCCATGGAAGGCGACATCGCACCCCTGCCCGAGCTCGTGAGGCTCTGCGAGAAGTACGGTGTATTCCTGATGATAGACGATGCCCACGGCCTCGGGGTGCTCGGAGAGAACGGTTCCGGAACCGCCAGCCACTTCGGCCTTACCGGGGATGTGGACCTGATAATGGGCACCTTCTCCAAGAGCTTCGGCTCTCTAGGAGGGTTCATCGCCGGAGACAGGGAGGTCATAAACTTCATCAAGCATACCTCGCGCTCCCTTATATTCAGCGCGTCCATGACGCCCGCATCGGTCGCGGCGGCTTCAAAGGCTCTTGACATAATGATAGAGGAGCCCGAGCGCCGCGAAAACCTCTGGAAGGTCACGAACCACGCCCACAAGGCGTTCAAGGATGCCGGATTCGACATCGGCCGCACCGAGACCCCCATCATCCCGCTTTTCGTGCGCGACACCATCAAGGCCATGAAGATAGTCCGCATGGCATACGAGCGCGGCGTGTTCATCACCCCGGTGATAGCCCCCGCAGTGCCCGAGAAGGACGTTCTTATACGCTTTGCGCTGATGGCCACACACAGCATCGCGCAGGTCGACGAAGCCGTGGAGAAGCTCACCGGCATTTTCAGGGAAGTCGGGGTAATCGCCTAAAGGTTTACGGAAGATGATAATACTGATAACCGGAATCTCCTCCGGCTTCGGCAAGGCCATGGCCGGGCGGCTTTCTTCGGAAGGGCATAAAGTCTACGGAACCTGCCGCCGCAAGGTCGAGCATATTCCCGGAGTGACCTACATTTCAGCCGAAGTCACCGATGACGCCCAGGTGGAAGCGGCTGTCGGGCAGGTCGTCGATGCCGAGGGGCGCATCGACGTGTTCATCAACAACGCCGGAATGGGCATAGGCGGGCCGCTGGAGTTCAACTCCATAGAGGAGGCCCGCCGTCAGATGGACGTGAACTGGCTCGGAATGGTGCGTTTCCTGCATCATGTGGTTCCGGTGATGCGCCGGCAGGGCGGAGGGAAGATAATCTGCCTGAGTTCGATCGGCGGTCTGATGGGCCTGCCTTTCCAGGGTCTGTATTCGGCTTCCAAGTTCGCGATAGAAGGCTATTGCGAGGCGTTGAGGCTGGAGACCAAGGCTTTCGGAATAAAGGTCGTGGTCATAGAGCCGGGTGATTTCTCGACGGGCTTCACCGCCCAGCGCAAGAGCGTGGCCGACCCGGAGGCGTACAAGGTCTACCGGACCTACGCCAAGTCTCTAGAAAGCATCGAGCACGACGAGAGCTCGGGACTGAAGCCCGAGGTGCTGGCACGCAAGGTCTCTAAGATTGTCAGGAAGAGGAATCCCCGCTACAGCTATGTGGTGGCTTCGCTGGAACAGCGCCTGTCGGTGTTGCTCAAGGCTGTTCTGCCGCCGAGCTGGTTCGCGGCGATACTGTCGTCATATTATAAACTGTAGAGTTGCCTGCCGATTCTGCCCTGCGATAGGCTGGAAAGGCCTGTCTCGGAGCAGTATGGCAGACTGCACGTCAATTATATTGATTCTGCCCTGCGGCCTCCAGGATGAATGTCGCGGTTTCTTCGACATAGCGCGGCGTGTCGATGAAATACGGGGCGTCCGTCCCTCCGTGGCCTGCGTTTTCGAATATGGAAAGCCTCTTGAACGTGTCTTCGGGGAGGGCGTCGTAGATTTTTTCCGCCATCCATTGCGGCGTCCGGTCGTCCTTTGACCCGGCAATGATCATGATAGGTTTTCCGAATTCCGGAGCTATGAGCGCGGGCATCTGTTCCTTCGGGAAGTCTTCGGGCACGATGAGTTCGGCTTCGGTCTTCCCGGCAGGGTGGTTCCTGACAAGGATGGGGATGATTTCCCCGAACGTGGACGGGACTCCGGAGAGGATGCAGCCGGCGGCGTTCTCATCGTTGTATGCCGTAATCATGCTCAGATATGCCCCGGTCGACCATCCCATCAGGAAGATGCAGTCTCCGTCGACCTCCTCCTGCCCTTTGACGGCGGCCAGCACCGCCCTGTAGTCTTCCAGCATTTCAGTGTAGCAGAGATAGTCGTCGTCCATTTCGAATTCCGAACTGGCCCCGAACCCTCTCCAGTCGAAAGTCACCACATTGAATCCGCAAGCGGCGTAAATCATCGCGAGGTCTATCTGCTGGTACGACATGTTCCCCGCATCGCCGTTGCAGATGACCAGGGTCGGTCTCTGTTCTTCATCGATGGTACTGTACGGCAGCATGTCCTGCCGCCCGCTGTCCTCTCCGGGAAAATCCTGTGCGGGATAGAACCATGTTTCGATCCGGAACCCGTCTCCGGTGGTCACGTCCAGCTTCCTGTAGATGAGACCGGCTTCCTGGGGCAGACGTAGGTATTGCCGGTCAGGAATTATCGCGTTTGCCTCCGGCAGAAAAAGCAGCATTCCGAGAATGGCCGGCAGAATGTATTTCCCTGTGATTTGACGCATAGCATTGTGAATCAGTGATATAGCGCGCTGTCGCTCTTAAATCGCTCTTAAATCGCTCTTAAATCGCTCTTAATTTATTGCTTGATGGACCATACGGAACTATTGCCTTTTGTGACATTGGACAAGATGCCTTTTTTCCTCAATTTAGTCAGCAAGTTTCCTATTTTAGCCTTTTTCTGGGTATCATTCAACTGATCAGACAGGACGGGCCATAAAAGTAAGTCAATGTCCTGTCTTGTCAATTCGCCGTGATCCTTTAGTGAATCGACAAGGAGGCTTTCACAGGATTTGCTGATCAGACCCTTATGTCGGGAGTATTCGACTTTCCGGTCCGTATGTTGTGCCAGTGTCTTTGCAATATAGAATTTCGGTTTTCTTCCCTCTATCAGCTTTTTCTTGCGTAGGATACTGATTGCGTTGTCGCTTAATGTTTTACCTTTCTGCACCATGTCAAGTAGAACGGCTTCGGTCAGAGAAATGTCAGCGTTCTCCATTAGCATCGTGCTGTAGTTGACATCGATTACGGAGCCGGGCAGGTGCATTATGACATGTGATTCGTCTGTCCCTTCATAATCAGGCATTGGAAGATAGCGCTCCTTTTGCCGCATATACATATTGTGAATACCGAAACCTTGAGAGTCTATCATCTTCACGTTCAGCATGGCTTTCACAAGGAAAGGATTACGATACTTTTTCGGAGTCTTCTCTCCAAGGATATATTGTTCGTAATCACCCTCATAAAAGCAACCGGCATTTTCGAATGTCAGTTTCTCCTTATCTTCAGTAACGATGATGCGCTCGTCCTTGGTATAATCCTGATGCGCAATGCAGTTATGCAGCCCTTCAAGGATGCTTCTGATGTCATATTTCCATATTTCTGCCGGAATCAATGAATTGTGAGGGTATATTTTGATTCGGTAGTTTCTGATTTTCAACATCAGTTCAGTCGTTGTTTTCAAGAATGGGATTGTGAACAGCTGTCCGATTATTTCTCCATCTTGAAAGCATTTCCAGTCCATTTGGGCAATGTGACCAAGTTTGTAGGCTTTTTCCGGCTTGCCCACCAGCAGCATTGCCGTCCGTGTTATCTTTCCGTCTATGGTCAGTCCTGCCTTGTCGAGGAAGGTTGCATCATTCCAAGTCTGCAATGTTTCAGAGAAATCGGGGAAGCGTTGCCCGTATCCTTCCCATGCTGATTGGATGGCGTCCTTGTCAAGGTCTTCGATGGTTGCATCTTCTATAATCTGAGCTGTCCAGTCTGTTCTTGAATTGTATATTTTACGAATCCACTCGGTATATGGTGCAAGGTCGGTTGTATGGCTGTCCACACGGATCCATGATTTCTGTTTAAAGCAAGTAGGCTGGCCGACAGCTGCCGGAATCTTGAATACTACAAGGCGCAGGGGGTTACCATTCTTCTGATAGGTGAAATCCTCTATTGAGAAATTGATTTTCGGGGATATCATCACTCTAAGATACAATTCCAGGGACTGGTTCCCTTTGGCTTTCTCTTTTGATGGGTCAAATGATGTTCCGGTTATTTCCAGGGTTTTATCCTGAACTCCGAAATACAGGTAGCCGAAATCTTTCCCGTCCAGACATGCGCCATTAGAGAGGGCGGATATATATTGCCCCAGTTTATCGGGATCCTGATAATTGGACTTGAATTCAATGTGTCTGTTTTCTTTTTGAATGGATGCTATCTGCTCATCCAACAATCTGCTATATTTGGCGTTCTTGTCCATGTCCGGTCTGTCCGATTTGATACAAATGTAGCAAAAATGAAGGATGTGGCAACGAAGAAATCACTTGTCGGTTTCGTAGCTCGCCTCGTTGCCTTCGCATTCGCGGACATCCACCCGCCAGCATTTCGGCACCTGCTCGCAGATCCAGCGGGCGAGGTTCTCGGTGCTGGGGTTGAAGGGCAGCAGCTCGTTGAGGTTGCCGTGGTCTAGGTAGTCGTGGATGCGTCTTTCAATGTCGAGGAAGTCCACGACGAGGCCGTCCTCGTCAAGTTCCTCGCTGCGGCACCACACCGTCACCGTCCAGTTGTGCCCGTGCATTGGCTCGTCGACTCCCGCCTTGCTGAAATGCAGGCTGTGGCTCGCCGAAATCTCCATCGTCTTCTTGACCTTGTACATTTTGTGTTCTGTTGTTTCTCAGATTTTCCCGACATACGACAGGAACTCATTGCGCACTTCGGGATTGTTGCGGAAGGCTCCGGTCAGGCAGGTCGTGGTCATCATTCCGGGCTTGCGCGCGCCGCGTCCCTCCTTGCACATGTGGCGTCCGCGCATCATCAGGGCCATTCCGCGCGGAGGGTTCTCGGTGCCGAGCGCTTCGGTGAGCATTTCCACCACGTCGTGCACCAGCCTCTCCTGCACCTGCAGGCGCGAGGCGCAGTAGTCCACGGCGCGGGCGATTTTCGAGAGGCCGAGTATGCGCCCCTTGGGGTTGGGCAGATAGGCGAACCAGTATTCTCCGAAGAAGGTGCGGCAATGGTGCTCGCAGACCGAGTAGAAAGTGCCCGAATCCACTACCATGTTGTCGTAGACTATGCCGTCCTGTCCGTTGGGGAAGGTCGTTATCTCCGGCTTCTGCGCGGGGTCGTAGCCCCGGAAAATCTCCCTGAACATCCTGAGCATCCTGTCCGGAGTGTCCTTGAGCCCCGTGCGTGAGGGGTCCTCGCCTATGTATTCGAGCAGTTCCCTTATGTCCTGCCTCGCCTGTTCTTCAGTAATCATCGCTTTTTTCTTTATTGTGCCCGACGGGCCGGGCGGGAATCCGTCAGTCAAAGATCCCCCGGCACGTAATCCTTGATGTACACCGCCGTGTTGCCGCTTGTCTCCTGCACGCTGACCTTGTAGCAGCCCGGCACCTGCCCGCATATCCATCTGGCGATGTTCTCCGAGGTCGGGTTGAACGGCAGCACTTCGTTGAGGTCGCGGTGGTCGAGCACGTCGAACACCCGCGCCTTTATCAGCCCGAAGTCCGTCACCATCCCGTTCGCGTCCAGCTCCTCCGAGCGGCAGAATATCTCCACCCTGTAGTTGTGGCCGTGCAGCCGCGAACACTTGGTCGGCGGTTCGGTCGTCAGATGATGGCTTGCGGCTATCTCGAGCTTCTTGGAAACGTAGTACATCCCTTCTTTCTTTAAGAAAGGCAAAGGTAAGGAATTATTCCCAATCAATGCCGGCCGGTCTGAATAATTGTTATCTTTGCAAATTCGGAAGATAACGACACGAGATATGTACAGAACTCACACTTGCGGAGAACTCCGGCTCTCCGACGCCGGAAAGAAAGTCACCCTCGCGGGATGGGTGCAGAAATCCCGCAAACTCGGCGGAATGACCTTCATCGACCTGCGTGACCGCTACGGCATCACCCAGCTCGTGGTTGAGGCCGATGCTGACCATGTGCTTGTCGAGACCGCCGGCGGCCTCGGGCGCGAATACGTGATTCAGGCTGTCGGAGAGGTGGTCGAAAGGGCCAGCAAGAACCCCAAGATGCCCACCGGCGACATCGAGATAAGGCTGGAGAGCATCAATGTGCTCAACAAGTCCGTGACCCCTCCGTTCACTATCGAGGAGGTCAGCGACGGTGGTGAGGATCTTCGCGCGAAGTACCGCTACCTCGACCTTCGCCGTCCGCCTCTCCAGCGCGCCCTTGCACTGAGGCACCGCCTTGCCCACGAGGTGCGCAACTACCTTGACAGCCAGGGATTCATGGAGATAGAGACCCCCTATCTGATAAAGTCCACCCCGGAAGGAGCGCGCGACTTCGTGGTGCCCTCCCGCATGAACCCGGGCACTTTCTACGCGCTGCCCCAGTCTCCCCAGACCTTCAAGCAGCTGCTGATGGTGGCCGGATATGACCGCTATTTCCAGATTGTCCGCTGCTTCCGCGACGAGGACCTCAGGGCCGACCGCCAGCCGGAGTTCACGCAGATTGACTGCGAGATGAGCTTCGTGGAGCAGGAGGACGTACTGAACACCTTCGAGGGCATGATGCGCACGATGTTCAGGAACGCGCTCGGCGTGGAGATACCGGACCCGCTTCCCAGGATGAGCTGGTACGACGCGATGGACAATTACGGTTCCGACAAGCCGGACATACGCTTCGGCATGACCATAAAGGACATCACCGCTTCCGTGAAAGGCTGCGGCTTCGGAGTTTTCGATTCAGCCGACTATGTGGGTGCCATCGCGGTTCCCGGCTGCGCCGAATATACGCGCAAGCAGCTCGACGAGCTCACCGAATGGGTGAAGAGGCCGCAGGTGGGCGCGAAGGGCCTGGTATATGTGAAGCTGAATCCCGACGGAAGCGTCAAGTCCAGCGTGGACAAGTTCTATTCTCCGGAGAAGCTTCACGGAATCGCGGCGGAATGCGGAGCGCAGAACGGCGACCTGTTGCTCGTGCTCTGCGGCCCTAAGCGCAAGACCCAGACCCAGCTCGGAGTGCTGCGTATCGAAATGGGCAACCGTCTCGGCCTGCGCGACCCCCATGTGTTCGCCCCGCTCTGGATCGTGGACTTCCCTCTGCTCGAATGGAGCGAGGAGGACGGCCGCTTCTACGCGATGCACCATCCGTTCACGGCTCCCAAGCCCGAGCATGAGAAGCTCTTCTACTCCGACCGCAAGGAGGACCTCGAGCAGGTGTGCGCCAACGCCTACGACTTCGTGCTCAACGGCACCGAGCTCGGCGGCGGCTCCATCCGTATCCACGATGCGGCCATGCAGAGCCGTATGTTCGACGTGCTCGGCATCAGCAAGGAGGACGCCGAATACAAGTTCGGATTCATCATCAACGCCTTCAAATACGGCGCGCCCCCTCACGGAGGCCTCGCTTTCGGTTTCGACAGGGTCTGCGCCCTCTTCGGCGGACAGGAGACCATACGCGACTACATCGCCTTCCCGAAGAACAACCAGGGCCGCGACGTGATGATAGATTCTCCTTCCAAGATTGACCAGAGCCAGATGGACGAGCTCTGCCTGGCTTCAACCTGGAAGGGCGAATGAGGATAAAGTTCGACTACGACCTCTCTTCGATGAACACGTTCAGGATGAAGGTGTCCTGCGCGTGTTTCGTCGAATATGAGAGCGTGGCGGAGCTGGAGGGCCTGAACTTCGACAGGCTGCCCGGCCCGCTGCTCCATATAGGTGAGGGAAGCAACCTGCTGTTCACCGGCGACTTTCCTGGCACCGTGCTCCATTCCAACATAGAATACATAAAATATGTGGACGTGGGGCTGGACGAGGTGCCCGTCATGGTGGGGGCCGGGGTGAATTTCGACAGCTTCGTGGCCGAGACCTGCCGCCACGGCCTCTGGGGCGCGGAGAACCTGTCGCTGATTCCCGGAGAAGTCGGAGCGGCGGCGGTGCAGAACATCGGGGCATACGGCGCTGAAATCAAGGACATTATCTCGGGGGTCGTGTGCTACGACCTCAAGGAGAGGAGGAAATGCCGTTTCAAGATGTCCGAGTGCGGTTACGGCTACCGCAGTTCGATGTTCAAGGAAGAAGGGAGCAAGGGCCGCTATGTGGTCACCAGCGTGCTTTTCCGCCTGACACGGAAAGCGAGCCCGAGGCTGGAATACAAGGGGCTGAAAGAGGCGCTGAACGATTCGGACGGCCTGACCCCGCAAAAGGTGCGCGAGGCCGTGATGGGAATAAGGCGCAGCAAGCTCCCCGATCCGGAGGAGCTCGGAAGCGCCGGCAGCTTCTTCAAGAATCCCGTGGTGAGCGCCGAAGAGTTCGCGAGGATTTCGCCCGACGGAAGCGCTCCGCATTACGATCTGCCGGAAGGCGGCGTGAAGATTCCTGCGGCGTGGCTGATAGACAGCTGCGGACTCAAGGGTGCGGTGCACGGGGGTGCGGCGGTATATGAGAGGCAGCCGCTCGTGATAGTGAACGCCAGCGGCGGGGCGACGCCGGAGGACGTGCTGGCCCTGGAAAGAAGAATAGTCGATGAGGTGAAATCCCGCTACGGGGTCGAGCTTCATCCGGAAGTCGAGCATATATGAGTTCATTCGTGATAGAGGGCGGACACCGCCTGAGCGGAAGCATAGAGCCCCAGGGCGCCAAGAACGAGGCTCTGGAGGTCATCTGCGCCGCATTGCTTACTTCGGAACCGGTGAGAATCACCAACATTCCGGAGATTCTCGACATTTTCAACCTGCTGGAGCTGCTGAGGTCCATGGGCGTGAGCGTGGAGAGGCACGCGAAGGGTGACTACACCCTCACGGCCAACCATATCAATGAGTTCTACATCAGAAGCGACGACTTCGTGGGCCAGTGCGCCAAGCTGCGCGGGTCCGTGCTTGTGGCCGGCCCGCTCCTGGCCCGTTTCGGACAGGCCTATTTCCCGAAGCCTGGAGGCGACAAGATCGGCCGCCGGAGGGTGGACACCCATCTTGAGGGCATGATGCGCCTCGGCGCCTCCTGTGAGTACGATTCCGCGAAGAAGGCGTACAGGCTCTCTGCAGACAAGGGGCTCGAGGGCTGCTACATGCTGCTCGACGAGGCTTCGGTGACGGGAACCGCGAACATAGTCATGGCGGCCGTAATGGCTTCCGGGCGGACGACGGTCTACAACGCCGCCTGCGAACCATACGTCCAGCAGCTGTGCCGCCTGCTTGTCGCCATGGGCGCGAAAATCGACGGCATAGGCTCCAACCTGCTCACCATCACCGGTGTAGGCTCGCTTCACGGGGCTGAGCACCGCATCCTGCCGGACATGATAGAAGTCGGCTCATTCATAGGGATGGCCGCAATTACGCAGAGCGAGCTTACGATAAGCGACGTGTCCTGGACCAATCTCGGAATCATACCCGAGAGTTTCCGCCGGCTGGGCGTCCGCCTCGAGCAGAGGGGCGACGACATCTTCGTGCCGGCCCAGGAGAGCTATGAAATCGAATCTTTCATCGACGGCTCCATAATGACCATAGCCGACGCCCCCTGGCCGGGCCTGACTCCCGACCTGCTGAGCGTGATGCTTGTGGTAGCCACCCAGTGCAAGGGCAGCGTGCTGATACACCAGAAGATGTTCGAGAGCCGTCTGTTCTTCGTGGACAAGCTCATAGACATGGGCGCCCAGATAATACTCTGCGACCCCCACAGGGCCGTCGTCATCGGGCATGACCACAAGATGAGCCTCAAGGGCAACCGTATGACCTCTCCCGACATCAGGGCCGGAATAGCCATGCTGCTCGCCGCGATGTCGGCCAAGGGAGTTTCGCAGATAGACAATATCGAACAGATAGACCGGGGCTACGAGAATATCGAGCAGAGGCTCGGAGCCCTCGGCGCAAAAATACAGAGAATCTGATGCAGGTACTCAAGTTCGGCGGCAGTTCCGTCGCGGATGCGACGAGAATTTCCACGGTGATGGACATTGTGGAGGCGGCCCTCGCCAGGGACCGCGTGATTCTGGTGTGCTCCGCGATAAGCGGATGCACCGACGCCCTGATTGAAATCGGAAAGGCCTCGCCCGAGGCCAGGGCTGAACTTGCCGGGAAGCTGAAGGAGAGGCATCTCCGGATTGTCCGCAGGCTTTTCACGGGAAGCCAGAGGTCGGACACGGAGAGGCTGGTGCTCAATATCTTCGAGGAAATCGGCCGTTATGCGGGCGATTGCATCGAGTCTTTCGGCGAGATACTTTCGACCGTCATAATCGAGAGGAAGTTCGCCTGCGAGGGCATACGTTCCAAATGGCTTGATTCGCGCCAGCTGGTGAGGACTCGCGGAGGCGAAGTTGAAGAGGGCCCCAGCTATTCCGCCATGGCGGCCGCCGTGGGCTCCGAGCCCGAAGTCAGGCTGTTCGTGGCCCCTGGGTTCATCGCCTCCGACGAGAACGGCCAGGTCACGACGCTCGGCAGGGGAGGTTCCGACTACAGCGCGGCCCTCTATGCCGCCGGAACCGGGGCCGACACTCTGGAAATCTGGACCGACGTGCCCGGAATCATGACCGCCAACCCCAAGATTGTGCCTTCGGCGCAGACCATTCCCGACATATCCTACAAGGCCGCGCTGGAGCTGGCCGAGAACGGGGCGAAGGTGCTCTACGCCCCGACCGTGAAGCCGGCGATGGAGAAGGGGATAGACATCAGCATACGCAACACTTTCGACCCGGCGCATCCAGGCACGTTGATCAGCGGCAGGGTCCGGACGGCGGCGGACGCCTGGATAGGCGTCACGAGCCTCGCCGTCCCGGGGCGGGACGAGGCGAGGCTCTGCGTCGTCGGCGAAGCTGTCGCCAGCCGACGCGCCGCCGTCGGCCGCATGGTCTCAGCCCTGGCCGAAGCCGGAATCAGCCCATTGGGCGAAGTCTACGGCGAAGGCGGAGTGTTCTTCATCAACGTCAAGCGGCTGGTGGAGAACGAGTCTGTGGCCGCATTGCACCGCGAGTTCTTTGAAGACAGGGCCGTGGCCGGCATCAATGTCTTCATCGCGGGCTACGGCGCCGTGGGCAAGGCCCTGGTGGACCTTGTGGAGCGCAGCCAGGCCCGTATCGGGGCAAGAACGGGCCGCAGCCTCAACATAGTCGGAATCTCCGACAGCCGGCATTTCGTGATTGACATGCGCGGAATCCGCGCCGGGGACATCGCGGCGCGGCTCGCCGAAGGGGAAAGCGCCGAAGGCGGGGCCTACATAGCCGCAGTCTGCGAGGCCGCGCCGCGCAAGTCGGTGTTCGTGGACTGCACCGATGACCAGAAGCTCTATCTGCGATACGGGGAGCTCATGCGCTCCGGCCTCAACGTGGTCACTTCCAACCGTCGGTCCGTGGCCGTGCCATACGTGCAGTATGCTGCAATCAAGGCGGCGGCGAGGGAGAACGGAGCATATTTCCGCTACGACACGACCGTGGGCAACGCCCTGCCCATACTTGAATCGATTGCGGGCAGCGCCAACTGCAGCGACGGGATAGAGTCCGTGGAGGCCGTCGTGTCCTGCACCCTGAACTATGTCATAACGGGCTATGACGGGGCCCGCAGCGACAGCCTTGCGACCCTGCTGCGCCGTGCCCAGACCGAAGGCCTGACCGAAAGCGACCCCCGCATAGACCTCGGAGGCCGCGACGTGCTCCGCAAACTGCTGATAATCGCGCGCGAGGCCGGCATCCCTCTCGAGGAGGACGACGTGGAAATCACCCCGATGCTCGGCCCCGAGTTCTTCGACTGCCCTCTCGACGAGTTCTACGCCCGCCTCTCCGCATACGAGCCGCGCTTCATCCAGAGGGAGGCCGAACTCGACAACGCGGGACTCAGGCAGCGTTTCGTCGCCTCGCTGCGCAAGGACACTTCCTCCAGACTCGGCTACAAGGCCGAGATAAAGATGCGCCTGGTGGGCATGGACAGCCCGTTCTACTGGATAAGCGGCACGGAAAATGTCACCGTGATACGCAGCGAGTATTCTTCTCCCCTCGTAATCAAAGGCGCCGGAGAGGGCGTGAGGCTCGCCGCAACGGGGATAATAAAGGATATACTGATGCTGTGATGGACGGATTCTTCAGGGACATACTGGAAATTGACTCCACCTCGGGCCGGGAGAGAGCCCTCGCGGAATGGCTGCTGGCCCATGTCGAGGCCCCTCGGGCGGAAAGTTTCGAGGTCGGCGACGGCACCCTGAACCTGCTTTTCAGCTGGGGACGGCCCAGGCTTGTGTTCTGCACCCATATAGACACGGTCCCTCCATATATCGCCCCTTCCTTCGACGGCGCGTCCGTCCATGGCCGGGGGAGCTGCGACGCCAAGGGGCAGATCTATGCGATGTACAGAGCATGCAAGCTGCTCGAAGCCGGAGGAAAGAGCGGCTTCGGCCTGCTGCTGCTCAGCGGGGAGGAGACGGGTTCGTTCGGCGCCAAGGCGTTCTCGCGCGGCGGTTTCAGCGCCCCGTATCTGGTGATAGGCGAGCCGACCGACAACTGTATGGTCAGCGCATCCAAGGGTACACGGTCCTTTGACCTCCGTTTCACAGGGAAGGCCTTCCATTCCGGCTACCCGGAGTGCGGGAGAAGCGCCGTCGAGATGTTCGTGGACTTCATGAACCGCCTTCATGCCGAGGCTTTCCCGCCGGACGCGGAGCTCGGGGAGACCACATTCAACGTCGGGCAGCTGCGCAGCGACAACCCCCAGAACATCCTGAGCCCTTCGCTGGAGTGCCGTCTGTATTTCCGCACCACCTTCGCCTCGACTGAACGGGTGGACGCCTTCATGGCTGCCTGCGCCGGACCGGAGCTGACGGTGGCGGCCAGGGGCGGCGATGACCCGGCGGCCTATATGACCCTTCCGGGTTTCCGCACCAGGGCCGTGTCCTTCGGGAGCGACGCCCCTCATCTGAAGAACTTCACCCACAAGATGATATGCGGCCCGGGCTCCATCAAGGTGGCCCACCGCGACGACGAGTGCGTAAGCCTCGCCGAAATAGACGAAGCTGTTGAAAACTATACGAAGATATATGAAAGTTGTAATTAGCGGATACGGAAAGATGGGCCACATGGTGGAGGCCGCGCTTCACAGGCGTGGCATCGAGCCGGCCTGCATCACCGAAGACGTCTGCGCGGTTCCCGACGGGCTCGCGGCGGAATGCGTCTGCATAGATTTCACGACTCCCGACGCCTTCAGGGCCAACTATCCCGAGATAGCGCGCAAGTTCAAGGCGGCGGTTGTAGGGACAACCGGCTGGAATGACATAAAGGAGGACGTGTTCTCCGAGTTCGGGAAGCAGGGCACGCCGCTGATATGGGCGTCCAACTTCTCCATAGGGGTGAACGCCTTCTTCGCCGCGGTCCAGCGCGCCTGCGAGGTGCTCAAGGGGCACGGCTATGTCCCTCACGTGGAAGAGATTCACCATATACACAAGCTCGATGCGCCCAGCGGAACCGCGAAAAGCGTGGCCGGCATCATTGAGGCCGCACTCGGGGAGAAGCCGGATATAGGCTCGCAGCGGATAGGTGAGGTGCCCGGAACGCATATCGCCGAATTCGGCTCGCGGGTGGACAAGCTTACCTTCACGCACGAGGCCTTCTCCCGCGAGGGTTTCGCCGAGGGTGCGGTCGCGGCGGCATTGATGACCGAAGGGCTGGAGGGCGTACATGAATTCAAGGATCTGATATTATGAGCAAGCTATATCTGAAAGGCTGCGGCACCGCACTGGTGACCCCTTTCAAGGACAATTGCGAAGTGGACTACGAAGCCTACGCCGCCTGCGTGGACAGGCAGGTGGAGGCCGGCGTGCATTTCCTGGTGCCCCTGGCGACCACGGGCGAGACTCCGACCCTGGGCCCCGGGGAGAAGAAGGAACTCCTCCGCATCACACGCGAACACGTCGGCGACATGCCTCTGCTGGCTGGCTGCGGCACCAATTCGCTCGACGGCACCCTGGCCAATATGGAATTGCTCGACGACTGCGGCGCCGATGCATGGCTGGTGGTCGTACCCTACTACAACAAACCCACCCCGGAGGGCCAGTACCGCTATTTCAAGGAGGTCGCGGAGCGGAGCGGCAAGCCAATAGTCATCTACAACGTGCCCGGCCGCACCGGGGCCAACATGACTGCGGACACCGCAATACGCCTCGCCGAAGACTGCCCGAACATAGTCGGAATCAAGGAGGCCTCCGGCAGATACGACCAGGTGAGCGAGATGATACGCCGCGCACCCGAGGGCTTCTCCGTGCTCAGCGGCGACGATGACATGACCCTGGCCCTGATGGCCACAGGCGGACAGGGAGTGATTAGCGTGGCCTCCAATGTGGCTCCGGCCGAGGTCAGCGCGATGTGCGACGCCATGCTCGCCGGCGACCTGATTGCCGCACGCGGGCTGCACCACAGGCTTTTCCCTCTGTTCAAGGGTTGTTTCGTGGAGTCGAATCCGGTTCCGGTCAAGGCCGCGATGGCCTGTCTCGGGCTGATGTCGCCGAAGGTGAGGCTGCCCCTGTCCGAGGCTGCTCCCGCGACCATGGAACTGATGACCAGGATAATTGAGGATTTATGGAAACAAGCATAGAAAGATTCAACGAGGTCATGGCCGGTCTCGAGGCCGGGACTTTGCGCGTGGCCGAGAAGCGTGAAGGCCGCTGGCAGGTGAACCGCGAAGTCAAGGAGGTGATACTTGCCGGCTTCAGGCTCGGAAAGATTGCCGACATGTCGGAGGGGAAGTTCCCGTTCTTCGACAAGGACACCTTCCCCGTACGCCGTTTCAGCGAAGCCGACGGGGTGCGCATCGTGCCCGGAGGCAGCAGCATACGCCGGGGAGCGTACGTCGCGCCCGGTGCCATAGTCATGCCTCCCTCCTATATCAACGTCGGCGCGTACGTGGGTGAGGGCACGATGGTCGACAGCCATGTGACCATAGGCTCGTGCGCCCAGGTCGGCAGGAACATACATATCTCGGCCGCAACCCAGATAGGCGGAGTGCTCGAACCTGCCGGCGCCCTGCCCACCATAATCGAGGACGGGGCTTTCGTGGGCGGCAACTGCGGTATCTACGAGGGTACGATAGTGCAGGAGAAGGCCGTGATAGCCTCTGGAGTCATCATCACCTCCTCCACTCCGATTTTCGATTCCACGACGGGTGAGTTCGTGGAGCGCAACGCTGACGGCAGGGTGGTCGTTCCCGCAGGTGCCGTGGTGGTTTCGGGCAGCCGTCCCATACGCAAGGGCGTGTCCGCCGGCTCCGGCGTCTGCCTCTACTGCCCCGTGATTGTCAAGTACCGCGACGAGAAGACCTCCGGCTCCGTGACCCTGGAGGATCTCCTGCGCTGATGGTGCGGATGCCGAAGGGGCTTCGGGTCAGATCCTTTCCGCCGGGCCGGTGAGGTAGACCTCGGTGGCTGCGGCCGCCGGAGGCAAGACGGCACCGGGGCGGCAAGACGGGATGAAATCCACTGAAAGTTGATCTGTGCGCGCGTGGAGCAGGTATTCCGCGCGCGCTTTCTCGTTGTGCGTCGGAGGCACGCCCTCGTACCATGCGGCTATCGCGGCGGCTGTGATTCCCGTGCCGCAGGCGAGCGTCTCGGCTTCGACCCCCTTTTCGAAGGTCCGTATCTTCAGGGAGCCGTCCGTCATGCGCGAAACGAAGTTGACATTGGCGCCTTCCGGCGCGAATTCCGCATCGTGCCGCAGCCTGGAGCCTTCCGAAGCGACGTCCACCTTGTCCGCGTCTTCCGTGAAAAGCACGAAATGCCGCGTGCCGGTGTTCAGGAACCAGCCTCCGAGCACCCGGCGCAGCCCGAATGCGTCTATCATCTTGAGCCTTACGGTGCAGCGGCGGATCTGCCGGGAAATGATTTCTCCGGAGTGCAGTCCGTCCGGCGCCTCGAACACGAAGCTGTTCCCGGCAGACGGCTTCAGCCCCAGGAAATCGGCGAAGGCCACGATGCAGCGGCCTCCGTTGCCGCACATCATGCCTCCGGAGCCGTCGGAGTTGAAATACTCCATGCGGAAATCGGGAAGCCTTGCGGTCCGTGCCTTTCCGTCACCGCCCTCAGGAAGGGAGAGTATCATCAGGCCGTCAGCCCCAGTGCGTCCGTCTGCGGCCCGGAAACCGCTTCTCCGGTCGCAGATCCTGCCTATCAGAGCCGCGTCGCGGTAGGCGGAAACGTCGCATGACCAGCCGGAAGCGTCATATCCCGGGGCTCCTCCCGGCACGCCGTCGGCCAGCACCACGAAGTCATTGCCCGCGCCGGAGTATTTATAGAGCTGAAGCGATGACATCTGCGAGCAGTTTTATGCCCTCCTCCATGCGGGAGCTGTCGAGGAAGGAGAAGTTGAGCCGCATGGTGTTGCGGTGGCTTCCGTCGGGGTAGAAGAACGAACCGGCCACGTAGGCGACTCCGGCTCCCAGGGCCCTGTCGTAGAGGGCGACGGTGTCCACCTGCGGCGGCAGGGTCAGGAAGAGGAAAAGTCCGCCTTCGGGTCGGGTCCAGCTCACGCCTTCCGGCATGTGGCGCTGCAGCAGCGAGAGCATCAGGTCGCGCTTTGTGCGGTACAGGTCTATGCTCTTGCGCAGGTTGGCGTCCAGCCTGCCGCCGGCCATGAACTCGGCGGCCATGTACTGGTCGAGCACTGGAGGGCAGAGGTCGAGCGACTGCTTGCAGACGTAAATCAGGTCCAGCAGCTCCTCGGGGCCGAATATCCAGCCGAGGCGGAAGCCCGGAGCGAATATCTTCGAGAAGGTGCCCAGGTGCAGGGTCCTGCCGGGCGCGAGCGAATATATGGTCGGAACGGCTTCCCCGGAATAGCGCAGCTCGCGGTAGGGGGCGTCCTCCACTATCACGAAGCCGTATTTCTCCGAGAGCGCGCACAGCTGCCTGCGCTCCTCCAGGCTCATGGTGGTGCCGCCCGGGTTCTGGAAGTCGGGGATCACATAGCAGAACTTCGCGCGCGTCAGGGTTTCGGCGGAGACGCCGCAGCATTCTTCGCTGAAACCGTCGACGGGCACTATCTCGGCGCGGTAGGACCTGAACGACTGTATGGCGCCCAGGTAGGTCGGCTTCGTGGTCAGGACCACGTCGCCCGGGTCGACGAGTATTCTTGTGCAGACATCAATTCCCTGCTGCGAGGAGGTCGTTATCTGTATGTTGGCGACGGGGACGCCATAGCGCCTGGAAACCGCCTCCCTGAGCTCGGGCACGCCCTGGGTGGCCCCGTACTGCACGGCTTTAGCCCCGTATTTGTCCAGTACGAGCGCACAAAGCTCCTTTATGTCATCCAGGGGGAAGGTGGCCGCATCGGGATAGCCTCCGGCGAACGAGCATATCGCCGAGAGGTCCACCTTCTTGAAGATGTCCCTGACCGGCGACCGCATGAAATTCCCGGTGTCCTTGGAAAAAAGCCTGCTGTAGTCTGCCATTATCTGTATTCTTCAAAGTCCGGCATGGCGAGGCTCGACAGGAAGTCCTTGAGCTTGTCCATGTCGCGGGGGCATATCATCAGCACGTCGTGGGTGTTGATAACGATGAAGTCCTCCAGTCCCCGGAGGGCGAGCAGCTTGTCGGGGTTGTCCGAGTAGACGATGTTGCCCTTGCATTCCTTGATCAGGCCCTTGTTCAGCAGGTTCATCGCGTTGCCGTTCTCGTCATGGTGCGCCATGTAGTCGTACAGGGTGTCCCAGTTTCCGATGTCGGCCCATCTGAAAGTGGCCGGGTAGACCCATGCGTGGTCGGTCTTCTCCATCACGGCGTAGTCGATTGAGATTCTGGGCATGTCGGTGTAGATTCTTTCAATGAATTCGCGTTCCGTGTCGGTGCCGAGGTTGCTCTGCCATCCCTCCCAGAGGTTGGTTATCTCGGGTACGTATTTCTCCAGCTCATCCTTGATCACCGAAGCCCTCCATGCGAAGATGCCCGAGTTCCAGAGGAATTCCTTGGTGTCGATGAACACCTTGGCCAGCTCGGTGCTGGGTTTCTCGGTGAAGGTCTTCACCTTCACGGGGCTTCCGGGCTCCGGCTTGCCCGCCATCTGTATGTATCCGAAGTTAGGGTCGGGCCTGGTGGGAACCACGCCTATGGTTATCAGGGCGTCGGTGCCGGCGGCGTAGGCGAGGGCGCTGCTCAGGGTCTCGTTGAATGCCTTGTGGTTGTGGATGATGAGGTCGGCCGCCGTCACCACCGTGACCGCCAGCGGATCCCTCTTGAGGATGGAGTAGGTGGCGTAGGTGATGCAGGGTGCGGTGTTGCGGTTGTAGGGTTCAAGAAGCAGGTTCTCGTCCTTGAGCTCGGGGATGTGCTTCTTGACCTCCTCCTTGTAGCGGGTGAGGGACACGACGATGATGTTGTCGTCGGGGATGACGGCCCTCACTCTTTCGTAGGTGAAACGGAGGAAGGACTTGCCTTCCGCCGTGAAGTCCAGGAACTGCTTGGGCTTGTCGGCCCTGCTGATAGGCCAGAAGCGGGAGCCGATCCCTCCGGCCATGATTATGCAGTAGAAATGGTTATTAAGCATAAGTGGGTATAAAAGCTTGTGGATAGTAATTCAATTCAAAGTCCGGGCCGTCAAAGAGCAGGGTGACGATGTCGAAGAAAACTTCCAGGTCCGGCGGAAGATTCCTGCGGGCGGCAGAATTCAGGAAGGCCAGGGCGGCGGAAGCGAGCTTGCGCCGTTTCGCCGCGTCCACGTTCGTCTCCGGGGCCGCTTCGGCCGGAGCCGTCCGGCTCTTGACTTCCACGAAATGCAGCCCGTTGCCGCACAGGCTGATGATGTCCACTTCGAGGCGGGCGTATCTCCAGTTCCTCGCGACTATCCTGTGTCCGAGTTTCTCGAGATGCCTGCAGGCTTCGTCTTCTCCTCTTTTTCCGATGGCTTGTCTGAAATTTCCCATAGTCTAGAATTTTACTACCGTGACTCCTGTCCCTCCCTGTCTCACGTCCTCGTCGCTGACGCTGAGCCCGGGTATGGACCTCAGGTATTTCTGTATCTCTTCGCGCAGCACTCCGGTGCCCTTGCCGTGGATTATGCGCACCGAGCCCACGTTGAGCATTATCGCATCGTCGATATAATGCATGACCGTGTTGAGGGCGTCGGCGAGGCGCTCCCCGCGTATGTCGAGCTCGGGCGAGAAGTTCAGCTTACGTTCCGTTATGGAGCTGTCAACCTTCTGCATGGGGGCGGCGAAGGCCTTGCGGGAGGCCTCGCGGAACTCGTTGGAGGATATGCGCTCCACCTTGTCCGGGGACATGGTGCTCGTGACGTTGCCTATGATGAGGGTCACGGAGCGGTTTGAAATCTTCGCGACCTCGCCCACGAGCCCGTTGTCCTTGATTCTCGCCTTCTCGCCCACTTTCAGGGGCTCCTGCTTCTGCTCCTTCACGGGAGCGGTCTCCTTCTTCTTCCTGCGCTTCTGCAGCTGGTCGAGCTTGCGGTCCAGATATTCCTCGCGGCTCTTCTGCTCCTTCGCCTTCTTCTGCTCGAGTCCGCCGAGGAAGCCCTGTAGTTCCTGCCTTGCTGCCTTGGTCTGCTCCTTTTCTGCCTGTGCCTCACGGATTTCCCTGATAGTCTTCTCGACCTGCCGTCCGGCCTGGCGCACTATCTCCTCGGCTTCTCTCCTGGCTTCTGCCAGTATGGTTTCGCGCTGCCTGCGTATGTCCTCCAGTTCCTTCCCGTATTTTTCCGTGAGCTCGGTGAGCTCCCTGTCGCTGTGCTTCACCTTCTGCAGCTTCTCGTCGAGGGCGCGGCGGTTCCTGGCGATTCTCCTGAGGTTGCGCTCCATTCCGACGAATTCGTCTCCGGCGCGGCTCTCCGCATCCTTGACTATGGGCTCCGGAAGCTTCATCTTGCGCGCGAGCTCGAAGGCGAAGGAGTTGCCCGGCAGACCTATCTCCAGCTTGAACATGGGCTCTATCTTCGAAGAGTCGTAGAGCATGGCGCCGTTGGTCACGTGCGCCCCCTGCGATGAGGCGTAGAGCTTCAGGTTGGTGTAGTGGGTGGTGATGACCCCGTAGACGCCCCTCTTGTCCAGCTCGCTGAGTATGGCTTCGGCTATCGCGCCTCCGGCCGCCGGCTCCGTGCCCGAACCGAACTCGTCTATGAGCACCAGGGTCCTGTCGTCTGCGGTCGCGAGCATGTCCCTCATGTCGGCCAGGAAGGAACTGTAGGTGCTGAGGTCGTTCTCAAGGTTCTGGTTGTCGCCTATGCTGACGGAGATTCTGTCGAATATGGGGAGCTCGGAGGTCTCCGAGGTGGGTATCAGCATGCCCCACTGGAACATGTACTGCAGCAGTCCTGTGGTCTTCAGGCACACGGACTTTCCTCCCGCGTTCGGTCCGGAAATCAGCAGCATGCGCTTGGCCGGGGTGAGGGTGATGGTGAGCGGGACCATGTTGCGGCCTTCGGCCTTCAGGGCCTTTTCGAGCAGCGGGTGCCTGGCCTTCCGGAGGCTGAGGCTGCCGTCGGTCGAGATTACAGGCATTCCGGCGATGAAGTCCAGGGCTGTCTGGGCCTTGGCCATCAGGAAGTCGGTCTCGCCGAGGAAGGCCGCCCCCTTCAGCAGTTCGGGGATATAGGGCCTGAGGAATTCCGTGAAGTCGTAGAGTATCTTCTGTATTTCCCTGGCCTCCTCGAAGTGAAGGGCGCTGATATCGTTCTCGAGCTCTATTATTTCGGCTGGTTCGATGAAGGTGGTCTTTCCGGATGCGGACTCGTCATAGACGAAGCCTGGCAGCTTGCGCTTGGAGGAGCTGCTGACGGGGATCAGGAACTTGCCGTCGCGTATGTTCACCGAGGCGTCGGCGTCGGTGATGCCCGCTTCCTGGGCCTGCTTGAGTATGGCTCCGGCGCGCTTGGAAATGGCCGCCTCCTTCGAGCGTATGGCGCTGCGTATCTCCTGCAGCCTGTCCGAGGCGGAGTCCTTGATGTCCCCGTATTTGTCCAGGATGCCCTCTATCCTGCGCTGCACTTCCGGAAACGACCTCACCGGCGAGGCCATGCGCTTCAGCTCCGGGTAGACCTCGTCCTTTATGCTTCCGAAGAAATGCAGGATGCGGCGTATGGTGTCGGTGGCGGTCTTCAGCTTGCCGAGCGAGAGCACGTCGATGCAGGAGCCGGGCTTCTCGAGTGCGCTCAGAAAGGGTATGGCGTCGATGTATCCCGTTGAAGGGAAGTTCTCCTCGAACATCATCACTAGGCGCATCTCGTCGGTCAGCTTCAGCCGGCGGCCGATGACTGAGGCGTCGGCCGAGAATTCCTCGCCGGCGACCTTTTCCGCCGCATAGTCCGTCATGCAGCGGTCGGATATCGTCTTCCGGATCTTGTCGAATCCGAGTTTGGCTTCAAGTGTCGCGTCTTTCATTCGCCAAGTTCTCCCGCCAGTAGCAGTTTCAGGTTGTTGATGCTGTCGATCGGCCGGACTTTCCCGGCCCTTACGAAGGAGATTCCTCCCGTCTGTTCGCTAACGACCACCACGTCGGCGTCGCTCTGCTCGGAGATGCCCACGGCGGCCTTGTGCCTCATCCCGAAGCGGGGAGGCAGGTCGGACCTGTCGGTTATGGGCAGGGTGCAGCGTGCGGCGATTATCCTGTTGTCACCTATTATCATGGCTCCGTCGTGCAGAGGGGAGTTCTTGTAGAAGATGTTCATTATGAGCCTCCTGCTGATGCGGGCGTCGGTCACGTCCCCCGTGTCTATGATTTCCTGCAGGGTGTCCTTCTTGCGTATGATGATCAGGGCCCCGGTCTTCTGTTCCGACATCTCGCGGCAGGCCTCGGCTATCTCGGTGACCGACTTCGCATCGACGGTCTGGAGCATCTGCCTGGGGAAGAACCTGCGGAGGAACGACCTGTTCTCCAGGGTGTCGCCGGCGCGGCGTCCCAGCGAGTTGAGGAAGCGCCTGATTTCGGGCTGGAAGATGATGATCAGCGCAATGGCGCCGACGTTTATCAGGGTGCCCAGCACCGAGGATATCATCTTCATGCCTATCGACGAGGCTATTATGTAGACCAGGAGGACGAGGATTATCGCAACGAATATGTTGACTGCGGTGGAGCCCTTTATCCAGCGGAAGGCCAGGAAGATCAGGCCCGTCACCATCAGGATGTCGAGGAAGTCTATCCAAGTGAAGTGCAGAAATTCGAGCATGTCCCTTCGTCAGTCATTGAATAGTACAAAGATACAATGAAAATATGGGAAAGCAAGTTTTTGCTTTTTGCCAAATAAATTGTATATTTGCAGCCCGCTTTTTAGGCGGACTTTTTAATGTATTTATAAACAATTAATTATCAAACCAATGCCTGGATTGATTGGAAAGAAAATCGGAATGACTTCCGTTTTCGGTGCCGATGGTAAGAACATACCATGCACCGTTATCGAGGCTGGTCCGTGCGTTGTCACGCAGCTCCGCACCGTGGAGAAAGATGGATATTCCGCAGTGCAGCTCGCCTATGACGAAACCACCGAAAAGCACGCCAGCGCGCCTCTGATGGGGCATTTCAAAAAGGCAGGTTGCGCTCCCATGAGGAAGCTCGTCGAGTTCAGGTCTGACTTCGGCGAGATCGGTCTCGGCGACAAGTACACCGTCGCAGACTTCTTCTCCGATGACGTGAAGTTCGTGGACGTAATCGGCACTTCTAAAGGTAGGGGCTTCCAGGGCGTAGTGCACCGTCATGGCTTCGCCGGAGTAGGCGGTCAGACCCACGGCCAGCACAACCGCCTTCGTCACCCCGGTTCAATGGGTGCATCCTCTTGGCCTTCACGCGTCCTTCCCGGAATGCGCATGGCCGGCCACATGGGCAACGAGAGGGTGAAGGTGATGAACCTTCAGGTAGTGAAGGTGATTCCCGAGCACAATCTTGTCGTAGTTAAGGGTTCCGTTCCCGGAGCCAGGGGTTCTTATGTAATTTTGGAGGCTTAGTTATGCAGTTACCAGTTTTGAAGATTGACGGAACTCAGTCCGGCAAGCAGGTCACCCTCGATGAGAAGGTATTCGGCGTGCAGCCCAACGACCATGCCATATATCTTGATGTAGTGCAGTATCTCGCCAACCAGCGTCACGGCAACGCCAAGACCAAGGACCGCAGCGAGAACTCCCACAGCACGAAGAAGCTCGGACGCCAGAAGGGCGGCGGCGGAGCACGCCACGGAAGCCTCAAGGCGGGCATCTTCGTAGGCGGCGGCCGCGTCTTCGGACCCGTTCCCCGCTTCTACCACAAGAAGCTCAACAAGAAAGTCAAGGCTCTGGCCCGCAGGTCAGCCCTCTCATACAAGGCGAATGAGAATGCCATCATCATTCTTGAGCCTTTCACCCTGGAAGCTCCCAGGACCAAGGATCTCCTCAAGATCACTTCGGCCATCAACGCCGGAACCCGCAAGGTCCTCTACGTGCTTCCCCAGAATTCAGACAACATCTATCTTTCATCCCGCAACCTTCCCGAGGTGAACGTAATCACCGTTGACGAGATCAACACCTACGCCATCATGAACTCCAACAAGCTCGTGTTCATCGACGGTGTGCAGGACACTCTCGCTGAAAGGAATCTGCGCTAATTGTTTACGAAGATGGGAATTATAATTAAGCCAATAATAACAGAGAAGCTTACGGCTCAGGGCGAGAAGTTGAACCAGTACGGCTTTATCGTGGATCGTAAAGCCAACAAGCTTCAGATCAAGGAAGCGGTGGAGCAGATGTACAATGTCTCCGTCGCAAGCGTGAACACGCTCAACTATCACGGCAAGAGGAAGAGCCGCTACACCAAGACCGGCATTCTCCGCGGCCGCATGAATCACTTCAAGAAGGCGTATGTTACCCTTGCAGGTGATGACAAGATAGATTTCTACGCTAACATTTAAGGGAGGGACAGACAATGGCAGTAAGAAAATTCAAGCCGGTAACCCCCGGCCAGAGGAACAAGGTGATCAGCGCATTCGACGAGATTACCGCCAAGAAACCCCAGAAATCATTGCTGGAGCCCCTTAAGAGCACCGGCGGACGCAACAATACGGGTCAGATGACCGTACGCTACAGAGGCGGCGGACACAAGAGGATGTACCGTATCATCGACTTCCGCCGCAACAAGGACAACTGCCCTGCTACGGTTCTCACGATCGAGTACGATCCCAACCGCAGCGCCCGCATCGCCCTTGTGCAGTATGAAGACGGAGAGAAGAGATATATCATCGCTCCCAAAGGACTCAAGGTGGGCCAGGTGATCGCTTCCGGAAGCGGAGTCGCTCCCGAGCTCGGCAACACCCTGCCCCTGAGTGAAATTCCTGTTGGTACGCTTGTCCACAACATCGAGCTTCGTCCCGGACAGGGCGCCGCGATGGCCCGCTCGGCCGGAACCTTCGCACAGCTCGCCGCACGTGAAGGAAAGCACGCCGTGCTCCGCCTGCCTTCAGGCGAGACCCGCATGGTGCTTGTCACCTGCCGTGCCACCATCGGAGAAGTTTCCAACTCCGACCACAATCTGGAGAGCCACGGAAAAGCCGGCCGCAGACGCTGGCTCGGCATCCGTCCTCACAACAGAGGCGTCGTGATGAACCCTGTCGATCACCCTATGGGTGGTGGTGAAGGACGTGCTTCCGGCGGACACCCCCGCTCACGCAAGGGTCTGCCTGCCAAGGGCTACAAGACACGTAATCCTAAGGCCTCTTCAAACAAGTTCATCATTGAAAGAAGGAAGAAATAACAGGAATTAAACTTTAGAGATTATGAGTCGTTCATTAAGAAAAGGTCCATATATCCAGGAAGCCCTGGAGAAGAGAATTCTTGCTATGAACAATGGTAGCAAGAAGAAGGAGGTGGTCAAGACCTGGTCGCGCGCCAGCATGATCTCTCCTGACTTCATCGGCCACACCATTGCTGTCCACAATGGAAACAAGTTCATTCCTGTTTACATTACCGAACAGATGGTAGGCCACAAGCTCGGCGAATTCGCCCCTACCCGTACATTCAGAGGTCATTCAGGCAACAATAAGAAGTAATTATCATGGGAAAGCGTAAAAGACTAATGGCAGAACGCCTCAAGGAGGCCAAGAAGTCAACGGCTGTCGCCAAACTGAATGACGCGCCTACTTCTCCCCGCAAGATGCGCCTTGTCGCCGACACGGTCCGCGGAGTTGAGGTCAACCGCGCTCTCGATCTTCTGAAATTCTCGAAGAGAGAGGCTTCAGTCCGTCTCGAGAAACTTCTCCGCAGCGCCATCGCCAACTGGGAAGCCAAGAATCCGGACAAGAGCAAGGAGCTGGATAACGGCAATGTCTATGTCAAGACCATTATGGTTGACGGCGGACGCATGCTGAAACGTATCCGTCCCTGTCCCCAGGGTAGGGCCGGACGCATACGCAAGCGCTCCAATCATGTTACCGTGATCCTCGATGTAAAACAACCAGTGGAGAATAAGTAATATGGGACAGAAAACAAATCCTATCAGCAACAGAATCGGTATCACCCGTGGTTGGGACTCTAACTGGTGCGGTGGTAACTATGCGGAGAAGATAGCCGAGGACTACGAGATCCGCAAATATCTCAACAACCGTCTTGCAAAGGCAAGCCTCAGCAGAATAGTTATCGAGAGGACACTCAAGCTCATCACCGTGACCATCTATGCCGCCCGTCCCGGTTTCATCATCGGAAAGGGAGGCACCGAGGTCGACAAGCTCAAGGAAGAGCTCAAGAAGGTGACCAGCAAGGATGTCCAGATCAACATCTACGAGGTGAAGCGTCCCGAGCTCGATGCCCATATCGTGGCTGACAGCATCGCCCGTCAGATTGAGGGCCGCGTCTCTTACCGCAGGGCTATCAAGATGGCCGTGGCAAACACCATGAGGGTGGGCGCCGAAGGCATCAAGATTCAGATCAGCGGTCGTGTGGGTGGCGCCGAGATGGCACGCAACGAAATGTTCAAGGAAGGACGTACTCCTCTCCATACTTTCCGTGCGGACATCGACTACGCTCTCGCAGTGGCCCATACCAAGGTGGGAGCCCTCGGAATCAAGGTTTGGATCTGCAAGGGCGAGCGCTACGGCAAGCAGGATCTCACTCCTGCGGCCCTTTCCGCCGCGAATGCGCAGGCAGCCGGACAGAACCGTGGAGGCGGTCGTGGAGACCGTCGCCGCAGGGATGACCGCCGCCCCCGCAGAAACGACAACCAGAAGTAATTTGCAGAAAATTGCTATATTTACGACCGGTTCCGTGAATGCGGAACCGGTTTTTTGGTTCAGGCCGGTTTTTACGGTTGGTTGCGGCCTGGCATTGTTGGAAAATTCAAAATCATACCATTATGAACAAAATCATGTTTATTGCCGCGTCCCTGCTGCTTGCAGCGGCAGTCGGATGCGCGAATGTTCCTGAGGAGCAGGCTCTTGAGGAATACAACACCCGTACCACCGCCCTGGTGGAGGATTTCAATTCGCAGGTAGCCGCACTGCAGGCCGACAGCACCCTCTCCGCCGAGGAGATGTCCGCGAAGATGCAGGAGGCATACGATGCAGTTTCAGCCGAGCTTGTCAGCGACGGCCTTGAGATGATACGCAAGTACCCTTCCGGTACCCTTGCCGTCACCGTGCTCCAGAATGTCGCCAGCGTGATGGAGGAGAATCAGCTCGCCGAAGCTCTCGGCATGCTTGAAGGAGCGGCCCTCGAGGACGATTACGTGAAGAGCCTCGTGGCGCTCAACGACGCGAAGCAGGCTACCGCCGAAGGCAAGATGTTCACTGACTTCACCGTGGTCCAGGACCCCGCCGACTCCCTCGGAAGCAAGGTCAGCCTTTCCGACTTCGTGGGCAAGGGCAAGTATGTGCTCGTGGATTTCTGGGCGAGCTGGTGCGGATCCTGCAAGGCGGAGATTCCCAACATCGCTGCGGTATATGAGAAATACAAGGGCGAGGACTTCGACGTGCTCAGCATCGCCGTATGGGACGACCCCGCAGACACCAAGGTTTCCGCCAAGGAGCATGGAGTCGTATGGAACCAGATCATCAACGCCCAGCAGGTTCCCACCGACCTCTACGGCATCGAGGGTATTCCCCACATCATTCTTTTCGGCCCTGACGGAACCATCCTCAAGCGCAACCTCCGGGGAGAGGACATAGAGTCCGCAGTGGCTGAGGCTCTTGGACGTTAGAGAGAAAATATCATTGTTGCCGCATTCCCCCGGGGTCTACAGATACTATGACTCCGAGGGAACGGTGATTTATGTAGGCAAGGCCAAGGACCTCAACAAGAGGGTCGCGCAGTATTTCGTGGATCCGGACAGGCTCACGGCCAAGACCAGGATACTGGTCTCGAAGATTGCCGACATCCAGTATTCGGTCGTGGACACGGAGGCCGACGCCCTGCTTCTGGAGAACAATCTGATCAAGCAGTACAAGCCGCGCTACAACATCCTGCTGAAGGACTCCAAGACCTATCCCTGGATATGCGTGACCTCCGACGAGTTCCCCAAGGTCTTCCTCACCCGCAGGCTCGTGCGCAACGGTTCGCGCTATTTCGGGCCCTACAGCTCCGTGATGCACGCCAAGGCCCTGCTGGAATTCTTCAGGGCGAACTACCCCCTGCGCTCCTGCAAGTACAGGATAACGTCGGATGCGGTGCTCAGGCACAAGTTCCGCCCGTGCCTTGACCTTCACCTCGGCCGCTGCCGGGGCTGCTGCATAGGCGCAATCTCGCAGCAGGAGTACTCGGCCTATATCGAGGAGATAGTCCGGTTGCTGAGCGGCGGGGTCAATGAAATACTGCGCAAGTACAAGGCAGCCATGACCGAAGCCGCCGACCGGCTGGACTTCGAGACGGCACAGCTCTACAAGGACCGCATGGATTCGCTCCGGCAGCATTACGCGAAATCCATCATAACATCCGCCGGTGACAGGGACGTGGACGTGTTCTCCCTCGTTTTCGACGGTCCGGAAGCCTTCGGGAACTTCCTCCGCATCCGGGGCGGGGCGATAATCCAGTCGCTCAATCTTGGCTTCCGCATGAACATAGAGGAAGACCGGGCCTCGGTGCTCAGCGAGTTCATAGCCGAAATCAGCTCCAAGTTCGGGGCGCTCGGCAGGGAAGTCATAGTGCCCTTCCTCCCGGATGTCAGCATGGACGGCGTGGAGTTCCGCATCCCCGTGCGCGGCGACAAGCTTGCACTGCTCGAGCTCAGCGCGAAGAATGCCAGGGAGTACCGTTTCAATTCCCTCAGGCAGAGGGAGCATACGAACCCCGATGAATACCGGGCGGCGGTGCTGGAGGAACTCCGCAAGGCCATAGGGATGAAGGAGCTCCCGATCCACATGGAATGCTTCGACAATTCCAACATACAGGGCACCTATCCCGTGGCCTCCTGCGTCGTGTTCCGCAATGGCGAGCCGTCGAAGAAGGACTACCGCAAGTTCAAGATAAAGACGGTGGTCGGGGCCAACGACTACGCCTCGATGAAGGAGGTCGTGAACCGCCGCTATTCCCGGATGCTCGAGGAGAATCCCGACGACCTTCCGCAGCTCGTGGTCATAGACGGGGGCAAGGGCCAGCTGGAGTTCGCCTGGCAGGCTCTGTGCGAACTCGGCATACAGGACAGGCTGACCGTGATCGGCCTTGCGAAACGGCTCGAAGAAGTCATAAGGGTGGGCGATCCGTATCCCATGTTCATAGACCGCAACTCCCAGGCTCTGAAACTCCTCCAGCGCATAAGGGACGAGGCTCACCGCTTCGGAATCACCTTCCACCGTTCGCTGCGCAGCAAGGGGGCCGTGCATTCGGCGCTGCGCGAGATAAAGGGCGTGGGCGGACAGACCGAGCAGCGGCTGCTGATGCATTTCGGCAGCGTGGCCAGGATAGCCTCGGCTTCCGAAGAAGAGCTGGCAAGGCTGGTGGGTCCGGTCCTCGCGGCCAGAATACTCCATGACCTCAATGAAGATAAAGATGACAAAGATTAACGAAGAAAAGTTCAACCGCCGCTTCAACCTCTTCATCCTTGGAGGTATGACGCTGGCCATGGTGGCGACCACGGCAATCCAGCTCGCGCAGGGCGAGTCAGGGACGGTGATGCTGCTGGTGGCAGCGTTCGGCTCCCTGATGGGCGTGCTTAGCATGGTCTTCTCGGCCAACGCCAGGATTCTGACCTTCCTGTTCGGCTTCTTCGACGTGACCATCTACGGGGTGATGTGTCTGATGAGCCATAATTACGGCAACGGAGCCCTGCATCTGGTCTATTTCCTTCCCATGCAGTTCATAGGCTTCTGGCAGTGGAGGCGCAGGGGTGCCGGCTCCCATGACAGGCCCAAGGCCCGCAGGCTCGGAGGGTCGGGGCGTGTCCTGTCTTCCATTGCCTTCCTCGCGGGACTGGCGGTCTGCTATTTCATTCTCTGGAAAGTGTCCGGGTCGGCCTCTCCCGTCGACGGTTCCGGGGCAGTGAAGGTGCTCAAGCTCGGCATACTCGCCGATGCGTTCTCGACGGTCTGCAATATCTTCGGACAACTGCTGATGTCGATGGCCTATATGGAGCAGTGGGTGTTCTGGATAGGTGTCAATGTCGCCTCCGTGGCGATGTGGACCGTGACCCTCGCTTCCGGCGACGAGGCCGACTCGTATGCGCTGATATACCTTCTGAAGTACGCCTTCTATCTGCTCAATTCGCTCAACGGCCTGCGGATATGGCTCAACCTGAGCCGCCCCGGAGGCGGAGAACCCTCACGGGAGAAGGCTGGAAGCTGATGTAATTGCCGGCAGGCCAATGATTTGCCCTGATTTTTGGATAAAAGAAAAATTTTTCGTTACTTTGCGAAGTTTTTGCAGAAGACTTTGTACTAATAAACTAAATACTAAAAGTTATGGATCGCGCAGAAATTCTGGAAAAAGTAAAAGGAATTATCGTAGACAAGCTCGGCGTTGAGCCTTCAGAGGTTACCGAGGCCGCAAATTTCACCAACGATCTCGGAGCTGACTCTCTCGATACCGTTGAGCTCCTCATGGAGTTCGAGAAGGTTTTCGGCATCAAGATTCCCGATGAGGAGACCAGCTCAATCGCAACTGTCAAGGATGCAGTCGACAAGGTAGCCGAGAAGCTCGCATAAATAAGACTTGTCCAAGCAATGAAACAGAAAGGGGACCGAGTTCGACTCGATCCCTTTTCCGTTTCATTGTGTGAGGCCAGTGCCGCGCCCGATGTCATTCTTCGGGTTCCTCTACCGGAATCGAGAACGTGAGCTCCAGTGTCGGCACTTCGCCTCCGGTGCTCTCGGGCCCGTTGAGCACTGCGCTGTAGTAGCGGTCCTTGTCCAGCTGGACGGTTATGCTCTCGGTGGTGTTTGAACTCCCGTACATCGAGGCCATCATCGCGTAGGTGTAGTAGTTGCTGTAGTAGTTGGAGTATCCGCTGCCATAGCCGTAGCCGTACATGTCGTTGTAGTAGCTCTGGTAGGCCAGATAGTTGTACAGCTCGCTCAGCTCGTCGGAACCCGCCTCGGTGGTCACGGTCACCTCGTTCGCCATTATCAGGAACCATACGTCGTAGGAACCTTCCTCCAGCATCTTGGTCTGCTCGCTCGACTTGTCATCTTCGTCTATCTTCATGAGCGACTGCATGTGGTAGGTTATGTCGGGCGCATAGCGCAGCGTCGAGCGGTTTACGTCCCCCTGGTTGGCGGATTCGTCGCTGGAGTCGGTGAGGCTGACGAAGCTTGCACCGCCCTGCTCCTCGCCTTCGTCGTCGTAGATGATCCTGCATGTGGGCGACAGTATCTGGGGCCAGCGGTCCATTTCGGTGTAGTCGTCGGGGAACTTGAACGGGAGTACGATGGAGGCCTTGTTGATCACCGCCGTCGCGGGGTTTCCTCCGGCCTCGACGATTGCGTTCTCCGCCATCTGCTTGAGCGTCTTTCCGGAAATCTTGGGCTTGAGTCCGCCTCCTCCTTCCACGTATATCTTGTCCGTGGCGCGGCCTTCGAGGGCCCTTGTCTCCTGTGAGGTCAGGTTGAGGCTGTACTGCGGATAGCTTCCGGTGCTCGAATTGGTCAGCAGCGAATCTATGTCGTAGAAGTCCTGCGCCCCATAGTAGAAGAGCAGGGTCGTATCCTTCCTCTCCCCGTCGAATTCGGAAGAGAAGCGCATGCGGGCGTAGTTGCCGGTGATCAGGTAGTTGTCGAGATCGTAGCCCAGCTGCAGCTCGAAGAGGTTGATGCGTCCGCCGTTGCCGGAAGGCTCGTCGGCTTCTATGTAGATTCCGGGGCATTTCTCCAGGTAGCTGTCCAAGTCGTCTGCAGCGGCCCCACCGTACAGGGCGTCAAGGTACTTCTGCCCGAATTCGGTGGTGAAGTTGAACGACAGGGAGTCGTCGCCGGTATAGACCACGGAGCTCTTGGTTATGCTGCCGTCGAGGTGGTCCACCGGGAGGTTGCAGTCGAAATTCACGCTGGCGTCAAGCGGCTCGGCGAGCTCGTACACCCTCAGCGTCTGGAAGATGCGCTCCTGGTCAGGGCGTGCGAAGGAGACTGTGTCCTTGGTGGCGGAGAAGTGGAAACTCTGGAACCTGGGGTTCCTTCCGAGGTCCAGCGTGTCCTGGAACATGGGAATCAGGGTGAGCGCGCAGGCTCTGGTGGTGAGGCCGAAGGTCTCGTCCCTTACCGCTCCCACAGTAATCCTCTTGGTGGAGTATCCGGAGAGGCTGTCGGCCATCTCCATGCTTATGTCCTCTATGGGGATGGTGCTGGTGTGAATCGTGTATATCTGATTCTGGGGCATAAGGTCCGCACCTATGCCGTAGTTGATTTCGATGCAGGAAAGGCAGCAGCACGCGGTCGCCGCCAGGGCAAGGAAGCTCTTTTTCATTCTAAAGTTCATCATAAAAGCCGCAGTAGTCATCGATGTAGCTTCCGTCTTCGTAGGAAGCCGCGTCATATCCGAGCACGGGCATCCCCAGACCGGAGCAGAAGCTTCCGAGCCTTTCGTCCACGTTTCCGGAGCCGAATATGATGCCGTCGGAATACTGCGCGGCGGTTCGAGCAAGATTTATGCCATCGGGCCGCTCGGCTAGCAGGGGCAGGTCTTCAAGAGTGACGCCTCCGAAACATGCCTTGGCTGCGAAGCCTTCGGAGAAGTCAGTCGCGGGGGTGTCGTCATATAGCGAAAGCACGACCTTGCTGTCGGTGAAGATGGGGTCGTCCTTGTAGGCCTTCTTCAGGTATACGGGCACGAGCTGCGAAATCCAGCCCTGGCAGTGTATGATGTCCGGGGCCCAGCGCAGCTTCTTCGCGGTCTCCAGCACGCCCCTGGCGAAGAAGACGGCCCTCTCGTCGTTGTCGGGGAAGAAATTCCCTTCTTCATCGCAGAACGTCTGCTTGCGGCGGAAATAGTCGTCGTTGTCTATGAAGTAGACCTGTATCCTGGCAGAGGAGATTGAAGCGACCTTGATTATCAGAGGACGGTCGAGGTCGTCTATGATTATGTTCATGCCCGACAGGCGGATGACTTCGTGGAGCTGGTTCTTGCGCTCGTTTATGCAGCCGTACTTGGGCATGAAGGAGCGGATTTCCCGCTTGCGTTCCTGCACCCCCTGCGGAAGAGCCCGTCCAATCTTTGAGATATGCGACTCCGGGAGATAGGGAAAAATCTCGGAGTTGACGAAAAGTATTTTCTTCTTGACGTCGCTCATGTTTACAAAGATACGAAATTTTTTATGATTTTTCGATATTTGATTATCTTTGAATTTTAATTTGAGAGGAGTATGCCGAAGGCTGAATCCAAAATGATAAGGCGCCGTCTGGCGAACGCCTATCTTTCGAGCGTCATCAGCATCACGCTGGTGCTGCTGCTTGTCGGCGTCGCCTCGCTGGTGCTCATCAATTCCGGCAGCGTGGTGCGCTATCTCAAGGAGAACATGAAGATCTCCGTGCTCCTGGTCCAGAACGCCGACGAGGAGGATGCGCAGGAATACATCAGTTCGGTAAGCTCCCTCCCTTATGTGAAGGATACGCACCTGGTGACCAGGGAGGAGGGCGAGAAGGAGCTGGCGGACATGCTCGGAGAGGATTTCCTCGATGTGTTCGAGACTTCTCCGGTGCCGATTTCGGTGGATGTGGCGCTGAATGCCGAATATGTGGTCCCCGACAGCCTGGCTCTGGTCAGCGGAATCCTGTCCGCCTCTCCTCTTGTCGACGAGATTGACAGCCAGCAGCCGCTGGTGGAGATGCTCAACGACAACCTCGCGAAGATTTCCGTGGTTTTCGGCGTGTTCATAGTCCTGCTGCTGTTCATCTCCTTCGTGCTCATCAACAACATGGTCAGGCTGAGCGTGTTCGCACGCCGTTTCACCATACATACGATGAAGCTCGTCGGAGCCACCAAGTCCTTCATCCGCGCCCCCTTCCTGCGGAGCGCCCTGGTGCAGGGCCTCGTGGCCGCGCTGCTGGCATCGGCCGCGCTGTGGGCGCTCTACTATGCCGCCCGCAACTCCTTCGGGGAGCTTTTCGAGATTTTCGACCTCGCCGCCCTGGCGGAAACCACCGGAATCATGTTCGTGTGCGGAGTGCTGATATGCGTGCTGAGCACCTACTTCGTGGTGGGGAAGCTGGTCAGCGCGGCTAAAGATGAACTTTACTATTGATTTATGGACAGAATGGCCGTAACGCCCAAGGGGCTCAAACTTGTTCTCGCCGGTCTTATCGTGATGGTTGCCGGCTATATTCTGATGACCGGCGGAGGTTCCGACGACCCCGAGGTCTTCAACTATGCGATGTTCAATTTTCGCAGGCTCACCCTTGCGCCTGTAGTCATAATCGCCGGCATAGTGACTGTCATAGTCGGCATAATGGGAAACTTTGACGAAAAAAAGTAAAGCTATATGGAATGGTGGGAAGCCCTTCTGATGGGCGTGGTACAGGGACTGACCGAGTTTCTTCCGGTCAGCAGCAGCGGACATCTGATGATTTTCAGGGAGCTCCTCGGGGTCGAAGCCGACGGGTTCCTCGATTTCACGGTGACGGTGCATTTCGCGACCGTCCTCAGCACCGTGGTGGTGTTCTGGGCGGCGATATGGAAGATACTCAAGGGGCTCTTCAAGTTCAGATACAATGACGAGACCGACTATTTCCTGAAGATCTGCGTGTCCATGATTCCCGTGGCCGTGGTAGGTTTCTTCTTCAAGGACGCGGTGGAGTCGCTTTTCGGCGAGGACATACACGTGGTGGGAATCTTCCTGTGCCTGACCGCGCTGCTGCTCTTCCTGTCCGACAGGTTCGCCGACAAGGTAGGCGGCAGGAACCATGCGCGCAACGGCATTTCATGGTGGCAGGCTTTCGTCGTGGGACTGGGTCAGGCCTGCGCGGTGGCGCCCGGACTTTCCCGTTCCGGAACCACCATCGCCACCGGTCTGCTCTGCGGAGTGAAAAGAGAGAACATGGCGCAGTTCTCGTTCCTGATGGTCCTGATTCCCATAGTCGGCGAGCAGCTGCTCGGCCTGCTTGACATGGCGACCGGAGGCGGGAGTTTCGGCGGAGGCCTTGGCGCCCTTCCTCTTATCGCGGGCTTTGTAGGGGCTTTCATCGCAGGTCTTGCGGCGTGCAAGGCCATGGTCGCCCTGGTGCGCAGGGCGAAGCTCTCATGGTTCGCGCTCTACTGCCTGGTCGTGGCCGTCCTGATTTTCGTCTTGTCGTAGCCGATGCCTGAGCGCAGGGAAGTATACTTCGCTTCGGATGTCCATCTCGGGCTGAAGATGGGCGACCCGGCCGAGAGGGAGGCCCGGTTCACCGCTTTCCTCCGGTCGATACCCCGCGACAGGACCAGGGCGCTGTACCTTCTCGGGGATATCTGGGACTTCTGGTTCGAGTACCGCGACGTCGTGCCTCGCTGCGGGGCCAGGGTCGTGGCCGCGCTGATCGAGCTGATGGACTCCGGAGTCGAGGTCTGGTTCTGCGCCGGGAACCACGACATGTGGACTTTCTCCTATTTCGAGGAGCTGGGCATGCGCAAGTTCGTGCAGCCGTATTATGTCGAACTGGACGGCAAGGTCTTCTGCCTTGGCCACGGGGATGTGCTCGGAGGCACCACCTGGAACTACAGGCTGATGATGGCACTGTTCAACAGCCGCTTCCTGAGGGCTCTGTTCGGCTCCCTGCATCCGAGGATTGCTTTCGGTCTCGGTCTGGGCTGGTCAAGGTCCAACAGGGAGTCCAGGAAGCCCTACCGCTTCCGGGGGAAGGACGAGCCCCTCTACCGTTTCGCCCTGGGGGCGTCGGAGAGCCGGCATGTGGACTATTTCGTGTTCGGGCATTTCCACGACAGCGTGGACATGGAACTGCCTGGCGGCTCCCGTCTCATCGTGCTCAAGGACTGGATAGACGGCGGTGTGCCGTACGGGCGTTTCAACGGTTCCTCTTTCGAACTTCACTCTCCAGGGTCCGCGTCCTGATGTCCGTTTTCGGCGGATATTCCATGAATATCGAGTAATAGAAGCTGTCCCACTGACCGGAATCCCAGATCCGGCAGAGTTCCTCAATCTGGGCGTCTTCCCCTCCCTTGGCGGGGTCGTACCGCATCTTCAGGTTCTGGGAGAAGAGTCTTGCCACAAGCTGCCAGAAATTCGCCGCGAATCCGCTTTCATAGGTGCGTATGATCTCATAGGCGCTTAGGCCGCACTCCCTGTCGACCAGCCGCAGCAGCACGAGGCCTTGGGTCACGGTCATGGAGCGTATGTCCTTTTCGAAGAGCCTGAAGAGCTCCTTTTCCACATCGTTGATGTAGCGGGTGCGCTGCGACCGCTTGGTCACATCGGCGGCTATGGTGCTGTCGACCTGGCGCATCATGTCCCTGCCGACCAGGGCGTAGGGGTATACCTTGTTGAAATTGTAGACAAGACGGTAGTAGCGGCGCCAGTCCCTGTTGCTCATCCGGCTGTCCTTCGGCAGCACCCAGGCGGGGTCGATGGTGTCGCGGAAGACGGTGTCGCTTCCGTTCTCCACCCTGTATTCCATCGGGGTGCCGCTGAGCTTGCGCACCTTCTGCGCGTCCGCGCTCTGGAGGCAGGCCAGCAGGGCCAGCAGTATGATGCAGAATCTTTTCATGACATTCGGACAAAATTATCGCATTAATTCGGGATTTACAAAAGCCCTGCCGCCGGGCGGTCCCGGACGCCTCCCGCAAAGGCCGTCCATCCTCTGTCGAAACCATACGGAAATTTTTTGTCTCCGTTTCTGTAAATGCTTGAAAATACGAAGTTTGACTGCAAAGATTGCGCGTCGAAAATATTTCAAAAAAATTGGCGGAGTCAATGGTAATTCGATTTTTTTTACTATCTTTGCAGTCCCAAAAATCGGCATCTTGTGATCCAAGTGGTTGATTTTCAGGGCTTTCGTAGATTAAATTTTTAAAGTAATACTGAGATGTTACAACCGAAGAGAACAAAATTTAGAAGGGAACAGAAAAACCGGATGAAGGGAAACGCCCAGAGAGGCAATCAGCTTGCTTTCGGCTCCTTCGGCATCAAGACCCTTGAAAATTGCTGGCTTACGGCGCAGCAGATTGAGGCTGCGCGTCAGGCGATCTCGCGTTATATGAACCGTGAGGGCCAGATCTGGATCAGGGTATTCCCCGTGAAGCCCATCACCAAGAAGCCTCTCGACACCCGTATGGGTAAAGGTAAGGGCGACCCCTATGCATTCGTCGCTCCCATCACTCCCGGCCGCATCATCTTCGAGGCGGAGGGCGTTCCTCTCGCAGTGGCAAAGGAGGCCATGCGTCTCGGGGCCAACAAGCTCCCCATCGCGACCAAGTTTGTAGTGCGCAGGGATTATGTTGAACAGTAAAAAGGAGAAAGAGTCCAATGAAAGCATCAGAAGCACGCGAAATGTCTGTAGCAGACCTGCGCGACCGTATTGCAGCCGAGAAGAGCAATCTCGACACAATGAAGATTAATCACGCGATTTCTCCTCTGGAGGACACCTCCAAGATAAGGAAGACCAGAAAGGATATAGCTCTCATGATCACTATCCTGGCTGAAAAAGAAAGACAGAACTAAATCGTAGAAACTTATGGAAAGGAATCTTCGTAAGGAAAGAGTTGGGGTTGTGGTCAGCAACAAGATGGACAAGACCATCATCGTTGCCGTCAAGTATAAGGAAAAGCACCCCCTTTACGGCAAGTTCGTGAAGAAGACCACGAAGTTTGTCGCCCAGGACGACAAGAACGAGTGCAATGAGGGCGATACCGTCCGCATCATGGAGACCCGTCCCCTGAGCAAGACAAAGAACTGGAGATTGGTTGAAATCGTAGAAAAAGCAAAATAGTACATTATGATACAGCAGGAAACACGTTTACAGGTTGCTGACAACAGCGGAGCGAAGGAAGTCCTCTGCATCCGCGTGCTTGGCGGCACCCATCATCGTTATGCGACAGTCGGAGACACGATCGTCGTAGCAATAAAGAGTGCCATTCCCGGCGGTGACGCCAAGAAGGGTACGGTTTCCAAGGCGGTTGTGGTGCGCACCAAGAAGGAGGTCCGCCGCGCCGACGGATCATACATCCGCTTCGACGACAATGCCTGCGTACTTCTCAACAACGCAGGTGAACTCCGCGGCACCCGTATCTTCGGCCCCGTGGCCAGGGAGCTCCGTGCGAATTTCATGAAAATAGTTTCACTGGCACCTGAGGTACTTTAATCCATCAGAATTATGAAGAAGCTACATATCAAGAAAGGTGACACCGTATATGTGAATGCCGGCAACGACAAGGGCAAGACCGGAAAGGTCCTCTCAGTCGATCCCTCAAAGGACCGCGCCCTCGTGGAAGGCATCAACATGGTAAGCAAGCACACCAAACCGAATTCAAAGCAGCCTCAGGGCGGAATCATCAAGCAGGAGGCTCCGATTCATGTTTCAAATCTCAACCTCATAGATCCCAAGTCCGGCAAGCCTACCCGCGTCGGCCACAGGATGGAGGGAGACAAGAAAATCCGTTACGCTAAAAAATCAGGGGAGGAAATCAAATAATTATGGCAAAGAAAAACGCACCGGCAGCTGCAGTTCAGACACTGCCTGCAGGATATGTTCCTGACCTCAAGAAAGCCTACAAGGAGAAGATCGTTCCCGCTCTCGAGAAGCAGTTCTCCTACACTTCAGTGATGCAGGTTCCCCGTCTGGTCAAGATCACCATCAACGAGGGCATCGGAGCCGGAACCCAGGACAAGAAGATTGTCGAGGAGGCCGCAGCCGAACTCTCCCTGATTACCGGACAGAAGGCGGTCATCACCACCTCAAGGAAGGACGTCTCCAACTTCAAGCTCCGCAAGGGCATGCCCATCGGAACCAAGGTGACCCTCCGCAACGTCAAGATGTATGAGTTCCTCGAGAAGCTCATCAGGGTGGCCCTTCCCCGTATCCGCGACTTCAACG